>Ga0315913_1000113_pt1 | contig 49054 bp, 28 predicted proteins | sample MpolsnodulesMG_FD_207736 | JGI IMG/M metagenome (GOLD analysis project Ga0315913, IMG submission 207736) | Medicago polymorpha root nodule microbial communities from Los Angeles, California, United States - small nodules | ecosystem: Host-associated > Plants > Roots > Nodule | place: USA...
GGTAATACAATTTTTTTTTTCTATAACTTATTTAACATCAACAAAAATATATAATATAATTTATTGGTCTTTATTATAGTTGATAAGACCCGTGCAACGCACGGGTCAAAGTTCTAGTAATTATATATGTTCCACCAACACATTTTCATTGAAGGGCAATGCAAAAGAACTTAATGCGAGCATTGCATTTTTAAAACTCTTTTTTACCTATTATTGACACATTTGTTTTATAGGTTTGCTTACAACTAAAAACAATACGGTGTTAAAAAAAAAATTGTGGCAAAGAGAAATCCTCCTTTAGATTTGAGGTTTGAGTTGAAAAAATGTGGAGTTCATTTAATCTTTGAAGGGGGTGATTATTATGAAGGAGACGAAGAATCATTGGAGAAAGGTTTGCAATATGTCTCAGAAAGGTTGGCCAGATTTTTTAACACTTATGATGAAGGTGTTGATGTCATTGAGAGTGAACTTGATCATTATTTGTGATGTTGGGTTGTGTTTGGTTGAGCTGTATATCAAGTGTTGAAAAAAGAGATTAATACATGCTAGTTATAGGCTAACCTGGTTACTTGCATAGCAAGTAACTAATAAACAAACTAGGTATAGGCTAACTAAGTTCTAACTTCCGTAACTAACTTGTAACATACACAATAATTAACTACTAACAATCTCTAACCAGTTGACACTAGTTTGAGTTACACCTAATACAATTAACGGTGTTCTCCATATTTTGTGTATAGGTGCTTCTAGTAGGATTTCGGTGAGTGAGTAGCTCAATTTTGGTATTTGAATTTTTTATGTTTAGGCGTTTTGTGTGGAATTTGTACTTTTAAATACCAATTTATTTTTTTATGATAAAATAAACTAGACATTCTCTATGATCCTACAACGTAAGAGACAACTCAATGTTAATATTTTATCAACATTCAAATCAAAGGATAATTTACTAGTCATTTTCTTGCAAAACAAGACTCTTCAATACTATGTATTCATTGGACCGTTGGCAATTATTTCTTCAAACATGGCTTCCCATTTGATTACAAATCCAAGAAAGAGTGGAGGCTGTTTTATGAGCAATTCATGAGTACATTGATTCACTTTTAAGGGGTGATTGGCTAGCATGAACTATTAATCTAAAATTTCAATATATGACTTATTTTGAGTCACTTTCGAGAATCATTAATGATTTTTTTTCTTCTTAAAAGAAAAATTCGAGAAAGAACTCATAATTTTAGTTACAACATAATCTACGAGTAAAAGAGCGAGCTAAGTGCAAAAGGAAATACAGTAACCCACAAATAAAATGAGTGTGTAATTGGTCATCTTGTACCATATCATTCTCCATGTTATATAGAACTAGCTATTATCTTCACATATACTAAAAACAATTAATCCAAAAAATATTCCTATCTAAGCATTATCCGTGTAAGACCCTCTCTAGCTACCTTTTAAATTTATTTATTATAGATATAATTACTAGTTCTTCTGTCATCATGAGACTCTAACTATCTAATCAACTATTCCAACTAACAAATTATCCTCCACACAAGCATGGGATTTGGATGTTCCATGATTGCATTAGAAACATCAACACCTTTGAGAAGGGCTATTATACAAACAAGTTAATTATCAATTTATAAGCATATATATTAAGTAAATAATAATATATATATGGTTGCAACCGGTAGCAAGTCAATAAACAAACCGACCTTTGAAAAAGTGAACATCCTCTAAATTTTATGGGTCTAATAATGCATCATAAAATTGTAAAGCATCACTCAAAATAGTTGAAAAAGTGAACATCCTCTAAATTTTATGGGTCTAATAATGCATCATAAAATTGTAAAGCATCACTCAAAATAGTTCATATGTCAACTTTTGTTGGTAGATTCTATAACGTGATACGGACATGTAACTTCCTACTTGGATCTCACATAGATACTACATGATAATAAACTTATGTGGCACATTAATTCCATACATTTCATGTTAATTTGAAGATCACATCCATTCAAAAGAAAACTTGATGATCAAAATGCTGTAATACATCAGGTTAGAGCCTCGGTCTACATACATCCTTCGGTCACAATTATAATCAAAAATTTACTTTTTAAATTCTTTCAATAGATGATTTATGTTGTCTATATTATAAATTTACTATTATAAATTGAATGAATCTAAAAAGTGGATTTTTGCTTATAATTGTGACCGAAAGATCTAAGTTATTAGAGATATTGTTTTAACTAGGGATGACAATTGAACCCAGGTCCGATGGACACCCACAAAAAAATTCCCGTAATGGGTAGGGTAAAACCCCGCTTTTATGGGTATGAGCTTGGGTCCGGGTAATTACCCGCAAATTTAGATGGGTATGAGTACGAGTATGGACACTTAGGTGCCCATAGGGTATGGGGAAGGGCACTAAAGTTGTTACTCATGAGGGTACGGGTTCCGGTACGGGCATTTTTTACAAACGCGGGTATGGGGAAGGGTATTATAGTACCTTACCCATTGTCATCCCTACTTTTAACCAATGTGATGCAATTTAATAAATGTATTTACCAATTTACTAAATATAAATGCAACTATTTTGATTAAGAGAAATAATATTATGACATACAAAATTGATATCAAATTTTGATAACAATTTAGACGATTTACACAATTCAAATATGTGGTAAATTATAAACCACAATTAACAACGATTTTAAATGTCGTTAACTACAATTTCTAATGAATATTTGAATTAGATTGTGATTGAAGAATATCATGAAGTATATTCAAACATCTATAATATATATGATTAATGACGTTCAAAATTAGTTGTATTTCGTTGATGATTAAGGAGTTTTGACACTTTCTTATATATTTATTCATATTATGTATTCAATGTAATGAGTCATATGTTTAACATGTATTAATCATATGATCTGAATGACTCATGACCCACAATCTGTGTTATTCAAGGCACGAACACACAAGCTAGATACACAAAACAATCTTTTTTTAAGGAACACAAAACAATCTTATGCCTAATGTCTTATAAAATGACTCAGCAATTCTACATTAGATTCAATCATTATGTAATGTTTCAATGACTAATAACAGTCGTCAGAATCCAACATTGATAACACGGTGATCCTAACAGACCATCACCAACTCCACAACTACTCCTTTGCCAATACCTATAAAAGGCATCATTCACCACCAACACAAGACACACAATTTCTATCATTTAAGTACCTCACTCTTTACTCTCATACTAATTTTAGCATAGAGTGCTTGCATGTATCCTCTCCGACATTAATCTCATCGATAGTTGTTTTATCTCGGCAAACTCTACTCGATTGCATGAGACCATTATATAATTATTTATCAAAATTTGATGTGAAATTTTTGTGGAAAAATAATACAAATCATTGATCAAGAATTTATAGAATTAATTTGTCTAGAGTAAGAGATTTGTGGAATTGGATATCCCGCATTACAATATGATGTTGTAACCGATATGGTTTGTTCAATTTTAAATCGATAGTTGAGACTGTCTTACTATATAAAACCGTATTTAAAATATGAACCATGCGATTTAAAATCTACGACTCAGATCGACTACAACATGTAACTATGTGGAATTTCTACGGCAGGGAATCCAGATCCAAAGACTTATGGAACATTGGACTTCCCCATACTAGAGTAGAAGCTAGAGGAGAGAGACCAGGTCCAAAATCAACCAAAATGAAAACGTAAGACCAAAGACAAACAGTTTCATGTTTCCTTTCTCATTTCACCATTCCAATGTACACTCTCTCGCTATTTTCTCTCTCTAAAACAAAGACATAGAACCCCCACCAAACCTTCCTCCTCTTCCACCAGCATGCTTGTAATGCCACAGCCACCAAAACCCTTCAACACAATCACCATCACAATCATGATAGCCTTCACCTTCTTCCTCCTCTTCTTCACCGGTTTCCTCCAATTCCCTTCCATCTCCCATTCTCTCCCTCCCATCCACGATTCCTTCACGCTCCCTTCTACAAATACCTCCTCCAAACCCTTCACCGATCTGGTTTTTTCCTTCAGAAAATGGGACTCGCAAGTGGGTTGTGCGAAATTCAGAGAAAAAACAAACGGGGTTTTGTTGAATCAGTCAAAGATTGTTTCTTTGCAAGAGTTTGGCGGGGATAAAGTTTGCAAGGGTTTTAAAATGAACCATGTTAGTGTTTTGGTTAAAGGGTGGACTTGGATTCCTGATAATTTAGATAATCTGTATTCTTGTCGTTGTGGGTTGAGTTGTTTGTGGACTAAATCCAATGTTCTTGCTGATAAGCCTGATGCTTTGATGTTTGAATCGTCTACGCCTCCGATTCAGGTAGCTTTTATTGTTGAAATGTTTCTCTAGTTTGTTGGATTTGGTGGAAATGTTAATGTGTTTGGAGTTAAACATTTTGATATGCTTGGTTTTGCCATGGTGGTTTTGGAGTTGAAAGCTTTGTTTGATTGTTTAGATGATTGAATCTAGTCTGCGATTACTGCGAGTTTGGTTTATGATCCATGCTTTACAATTGATTCTTTTGATGTTTGATAAATGTGCATTTATTGTTTGAGTTTACATGGTTGAAACAATAGATAGTTAGAGTTTCATTTAATTAACTATTTTTAGTTTGTTTCCGGCGCTAGAGATCTTAGTTGAAGGCTGGAAGTTGGATAATGATGAGAATTATCCTTTTCAGCCAATGCTGAGAAATTAATCTAGATTTTTCTTTTACCTCTAGTCAACGACTAGGAGATGAGATTGCCATGTGGAAAATCTCCCCTTAGTCATGCCTTCCTAGATTGATGGGCGGCAGAATATTTGCTAAGCGATGACAGATTTCATAGGCAGTTTTACCTGGAACTATTGGATGATCTTTGTGAAGATTGGGTTAATGGATCTTGCGTTTGAGTTTTTTTAGTAAAGCTTCAAAAATTGTGCTCGAGTGCCTTTTATTAGATTTCCAAGTTCCAATAAGCTTCTATTAGCATGTAATGCAGATATCAGATATCTGGTATATTGATTTCATAACCAGGACTATTTGCTAGGGTAGGATCTGTAGTAGCGTTTCTTCATCCAGATTAATCGTTGTTATCCTAGAAAGTTTTGCTGGGCATGTAGTGGAGTGTATTTTATTTGGGAATTCTTGATAGAGGTAAGAACAGTGAAATATAACAACAACAGTCCATTTTTATGAGGGATTTATTCTGCCAAATGACCGCAATTCTCATTTTCGTTCCTCCATGTTTACATCTCTGCTGTAAACCATTCCACAGCTTAGGAGAAAGACAAATTTCTTGATTACTTTTATGGCTTAACCAATCACAAATGACAGAAAGTTCTGTTGGTGATGACGTCCCTTTGTTCATTTCAAAAGGTTATGAGCTTTATGGCCATTTTGGCTGTGGTTGGGTCCATTTTTCTTTTTTTGTTAAACTATGTGCTTGTTCTGTTTCTATCTTTCACTGTCAGAGAATCCGATTTTAGAAAGTCTATAGCTTAGATTCCTTTAGGCTCAGTCACTATCAAATTACTTATTCACAGAACATAATTCTGACCGCTCAACATACAAACTGTTAATCAAAACATAATTTATAGGAAACATGAAAATGTTCAGTTGGTAGTATGAATGTGGCATATATCTGCATTGTGTCATATGGCTCAAGGTATGTACTAGGTTGAGCCTTTTAAATGTGGTTAGTAACATTCTTTCAATATCAACCATCGGTAAGTACTGAAATTGTTGGCATAAACAAATGTTTTTTCTCATCTTTGACGTTTTCGTCAATAATGTCAGGGACGTTTTAATAGAACCCTGTAAACACCTTTTGCATGGTCTACCTTTCTTTGTTTTGTACTTAAATAAGCTGTTATTGTCTACCCTTCTCAAATAAGCTATCTTCTTCGTTTTGTACTCAAATAAGCTGTTATCGCCTACCCTTCTCAAATGCTTCTCTTGCACGGTTGTCGTGCAGAATGTATGTCAGGCTTTGAAGCTTTTTTAGCTGGTAATATGTGCTGTAGTGTTGGATTTGACTCACTTTTTATGATTTCTTCTTTTTTACTTCAGAGACGTGTGGGAGAACCGCTTCGTGCATACATGGATCTTGAAGCTGGCCGAAAGAGATCTGGTCGAGAGGATATATACATTAGTTACCATGCTGAAGATGATGTACAGTCAACATATGCCGGTGCTCTGTTTCACAACGGCCGAAATTATCATGTCTCAAATACGAAAAGCAGTGTAAGTAATAGTTCATTAACAGGATGTTAAATGAAAGGTAAAGAAAGAGGGACTCATAGTAACCTAACCCAATTTGTCATCTGTAGGATATACTTGTTTATTGGTCTTCATCGCGGTGTCTTCCTCAGAGAAATGAACTTGCCAAGAAACTGCTTGGCTTGCTGCCGCATCATTCATTCGGCAAGTGCCTAAACAATGTTGGTGGTCTAGACATGGCTCTTTCGTTCTTTCCCGAGTGTGAAAACGATGCAAATACTAAACCAAAATGGTGGGATCATTTACATTGTGCCATGTCTCACTACAAGTTTGTTCTTGCAATCGAGAACACTTTCACCGAGAGTTACGTGACAGAGAAGTTATTTTACGCGTTGGATTCGGGTGCAGTTCCTATCTATTTTGGTGCACCAAACGTCATGGATTTTGTTCCTCCGCATTCAATAATAGACGGTAGAAAATTCAAATCAGTGGAAGAACTAGCTTCATATGTGAAGGCCATAGCTAATGACCCGGTAGCTTATGCAGAATACCATGCATGGAGACGGTGCGGTGTAATGGGCAACTATGCGAAAACACGAGCTATGAGCCTTGACACGTTGCCATGCCGGTTATGCGAGGCTGTTAGCAGAAAAGGTGGAAGAAATGCAAGAAGCTAGCTAGGGTGACTTGATAGCCCAGTTTTACAGAGATTAGAGAAATTGAGTTTATAACTTTGTATAGAGGCACACTTCTTTATAGGGTAATTCCATTTGTTTTTTTGGGGTGCTTTTATCTGATTACAAATTGTGGATGACATAACACTAGTTAATTCTTGGTGATGAAGTAATTTTTAAGAAATACGTGCATATGTCAACCTGCAAAGGGGACTTTATATATAGACAGTAGACACCATTGATTCCTTGACATTTGAACATAAACGAAATCATACGAGCCTAATAGTATCTCCGACGGATTCATTTTAGTATGATCATGCATTTTATTATACCCAAGAGATCCAAAACTACTACCCGTATTAAATTATACAGGTGACTTATACTTAGAGATGACGAGAATTTGTACATGTCGATAAAATCTGTGATGAGTATGGGATATATATAGCTAAACGGATTTGGATTGTCCGACTATTATGATTATTCGTTACACATTTAAGGAACAAAATAAAATTACTAGACCAAAATAACCCGACTCATTTCCAAAGACACTTGTCCCACCCCTCTGACTCTGAGCCGGCTCCCGCTTAACCCGACCCACAAACCGCGACCCAAGTTCAAACAATCTGATTTAACAACCGTCACGCAAACACAACGCAATAAATAGACTCAACCCATGAGACTGATTTTGAAAACCACCCTTTTCGCGATTCCCAGACTCACTCCGAGTTCCGCATTTTCACGAACACCTACCATTCATCTTCTTCCTCTTCACTCTCCCCGTCCCGCCAAAACCCTTCTCCTCACCAAAACACCGTCGTTTCGCACTTCTGCATGCGCACCAATGTCGACGCAGCACCACGTTCGCGACACAATCGAACTCACTACAATCGAGAAGAGCATCTTCGATAGGCTTCTCGCCACTCTCCGTCACTTCCAACTCCAAACTCAGCTCCGTGTCGCTGGTGGCTGGGTTCGCGATAAGGTTTGCGCCAAATTTCAATTGTTCGAATCATTCTTTTCTCTAATTCATTGTTTATTGCTACGTTTTTGAAATGTTAATCGATTATTTGGTGTTTAATTTTGTTTGTAGCTTTTGGGAAAAGATTGTTATGACATTGATATTGCTCTTGATGATATGATGGGTACTGAGTTTGTGGAAAAAGTCAGGGAGTATTTGTTGTTCATCAAGGAAGATGCGCCAAGTGTTTGCGTTATTGAGAGGTACCTTTCACTCATTCAATTTTGCAACGACATTGTTTCTTGAATAAACCACCAAATTAGTCTCTCTAATTTGGCGGGACACTCTCAAATAGGTATTTGAGATTATGAATATTTCAAAAAGTTCCTGACTCTATTAAATTGTCGAGTTGGTAATGCTGTCAAAAGGACTAATATTAGTAAAATTTTACAGTTAAGGACCTTTGTGAAATATCCATAATCAGCGACCTATTTGAGATCGCCCTATGAAGTTAGAGACTAATTTGGTGGTTTACTCGCATTGCTCATTCTTTGTAATTTGTCAAATTGGCTTATTTTACTTGCCCTAGCAAAATACCTAATAGGAAGTAGAAATTCCATGTTCTGATATCCATAACAAAAATCAAGGAAGTGAGCATCGACGTTAATATTTATATGGAAGTTGAGCTTAATCTTCAAGATTTGAATTTGATGAGTTTTGTTAAGTTTGACTTGAGTGGATTGTGAATTAGGAATTGATTTTATACGTTTGTCACTGTTGTTAATGAACTAACTAATTTAAGATTTTGATAGTTAATACTGGTATAGTCACTGTGCTTGGATTTTCAGAATTTGTTTAGAGTAAAGTTATTATAATTCTGATCAATGAAGAACATGAACGAAATAAAGTTATTCTTTTTATGAATCCAAGATTTTTTTGTTGTGGTGGTTGTTCCAGCAGCCATCTAATGGGTAATTTTTAGGTCAAACCATTTAGTTTAATTTTTTCTTCTTATCCTTACTTCTCCTTTCAGCACTATCCCTTTAAATAGTGTGCTGGACATACTTTCCTTTTCAAAAAACTTTGCAACTGAAACGCACATTCATATGTTTTATGTTTGGTTGCATTTTTTTTACATTCTTTTATAGAACATTGTCTAATGATTCTTTTGCAGCAACCCTGACCAGTCCAAACATTTGGAAACAGCCAGGATGCGCTTGTCTGATATGTGGATTGATTTTGTCAACCTAAGGAGTGAGGAATACGCCGAGAATAGCCGCATTCCTTCTAAGGTATATATTTGTCCAGCCTCCTTTTATTAGTTTGCTTGTTTTTTCGGTTCATTTTGGTCATATAAGATATTTCTATGTTTTCTTCAAAGATAGCCTGTATTGTTTCTGATAATTGCATGTTTTCTTTTATAAAATTTGATTACATGCTTAAGAACCAAGAAGTTTGATTATTTTTAAGGCAAGTTTCCTCGGTGTTTTGTAATTTTTCTGGGTATTTAATTTAAGCTAATTTTATGCACAGATGAACATGTTTTCTCGCTTCATTTTGGCACATTTGGTCTTCTCTTGTTTTCCTATATCCTTGTCAAATTCTACTGAATTAAGTTTACTTCCTGTTTAACAGCAAACGTTTGGCACAGCTGAACAGGATGCATATAGGAGGGATTTAACAATCAACAGGTATCTTTCTGTACTTTTATTTAAAGCATTGTCAGATAAGATAAATAAAGAAATACAAAACTAGGTGAAATTATAACATAAACGTCGTTAACATTTTCGGTGTTTATGTACATGATGCGATACATTTTAAGTGTTAATGTACATGATTCGATACACTTAAGAAATATGCCGACTAACCAACCAACCGTGAATGTAGAAAAATGGCTGAATCTCATCTTACTTGATTGAGGCATGAGTAGAGAAGGCTCATTGAAGCCCCAAATAGATCAGATAGAGTATTGGGATTAGTTCAATTATTTCGAAGACTTAGAAAAACTATAGGTCAAACCATTAAGAAAGATTTACGTTCAAATGATTTTTTTTGACATATATATGATAGGAAACTATAGTGCTCTCTAATCATGCAGAGTTCACCTTGCCCAAATGGAAAAATTATTTTTTTTTGTTCTACTTGTTGACTTAAGTGTGCTTCAATATTCACTTTCTTTCTCGGAATTTAGATGATAGTTTCATAAATTAATTTATTTGTGTGTGGCAGTTTATTCTATAATATCAACACCGGCGCAGTTGAAGATTTGACTAAGAGAGGTCAGATGGGATTTTATTACCTAAACAAGTATTTTAAGAGCTACTTGTTTGTTCATCTAATAACTTCTTTGGTACTTTGCAGGAATCTCAGACCTTAAGTCTGGAAAGATAGTGACCCCTTTACCTCCAAAGGCCACCTTTCTTGATGATCCATTACGAGTTCTTCGAGCCATTCGATTTGGTAGGTTTTGATTTTTCATGACATATGAATCTCTGTACATGCTACAAACCTTTTGTCTATGCTTTACGTGAAGTTTGAGCTTATTTTCCTGCTATATTGAAGAGACACAATTTATTACTTTTAGGTGCTAGATTTGATTTTACTCTAGATGAAGATCTAAAAGGAGCTGCTGCGTGTGATGATGTGAAAAATGCTCTAGCTGCTAAAATTAGCAGAGAGCGTGTTGGAACTGAGGTGCATTCTAATTATTCCATTTTTTTTCTTATTGGTAACTTTGATTGAGACTTATTATGTTTGTACTGAAAATTTGGCCATTTATGTTCTTATGTTTATGTCTTCGTCTGTAGGTTGATCTAATGATATCTGGAAAACAACCTGTCAAAGCAATGACTTATATTTGTGAGCTTACGCTATTCTGGACTGTCTTTACTCTTCCTGCTGAGCATGAACCTGACATTTCGGATGGGTGTGAAAGGTATATGTCATACATAAATTCATAAATGTGTTGAAAGGTGCAGAGTGATTGCAAATCCCATTATTAGTGAATTAATGAATAATCACATTCAGATCGTCTACACATAGTAAGAGTTACTCTAATAGTCTATAGCTGCCCCAATTATTAGGATAAGTAGGCATTGAGTTAATATCTTTCACTTTATCCAGGCTTTGCATTTCTTACTTGGAAAATGCATCAAACCTTATCCATTTACTTGGAGAGTCAACCTTTACAGTAAGTAATTAGTTAAGCTTTCGTTTTAACTAAATACTCATTTTTTTACGTCAATTCTTAAAGTACAAAATTCTACGGTTGTTCCTGCGCCGCTATAGGCTTGTTTGATTATTATGTCCTGGCTGATTCACAATTTCTGTGTATTTAGGCTGAACAAAGAAGACTCACACTTTATGCTGCTTTGTTTCTTCCACTCAGAAATACCACTTATAGTGAAAAGAAGGCTAAGAAGGTACACAACTCATTTTTCTATGTATTACTATTTAGGTTTTGCAATATCAAAGTGCAAATACATTAAGAATCAATTAATTCTGTCTTATGAAGGGTAATCTTGGTAAACAATATGTTAGCAGTAGGCCTCCTATTGTGAGCACCTATTCTAGAAAAAAAAATACGATTAATACAAGTAAGCTGAGACTGCAGATGTGTAATTTTAAATAGCAGTTTAAAAAAAAATTGTGTGTAATTATTGAGTAAAAACTAAAAACCGGTTGGTTAAACATGCTCTCAAATCCCTGTCATTGTTTGATAGGGAGAAGACATGCTTTATTGTTTCTGAAAGGTAAAGAAAAATTGTCATTTCAAATTACCCATAATGACCCATCATTCACCACACTTCCTACCTATAAGAAACATTTTAAGATTGTTTAGATATGATGCCAGAGTTTTCGGTCAGATTCTATTAAGTTTTTGAATTTGAAACCTGAATTGAGAAAGCTAATGCAATCAAATAAAACAATTTTGCTTCACTTACACCTATTTTTCTTATTCAATTATATTGTTTTGTCTTGAATTCTTGGCTCAATTGCACCCTTGACTTGAGAATGGAAACCATTGTGTGCCATGTGTATCTTGTGGTTATTATGTCTAATGACATGTAAGTTCAATAGCCTAATTTGTGACTCTGAATTATAGATTCCTGTTGTCAACCATATCATTCGCGAGTCCCTCAAGCGAAAAGCTAAAGATGCAGAAACGGTCAGTGTCCTCTGAGTTTTTGTTTAATTTCAACAGATACATTATAAGACGCAAAATATAGATAGTTCCGTCATTGCTTTGGTTGATATTTATGTTGTTTATTGTAAAAATCCAGGTTCTTGACTTACACCGATTGTCATATAAATTCTTGTTGTTGATTCCTTATCTCGCATCTGGTGAGGATATTCAAGCTTCAAATCTTGATTGGATTAGAGACTTTGATGTCCCTGTCTCTTCTAGAGCCCGGGTAATAACAGGTGAAGTGTTTTTGCTTGTTTACCTTGATATTATATATCAGCATGGGCTGCTTCTTGTAGTTAAGCTACTGTTGACCACATATTGACACATTATGCTGTAGACAGTAGTTTATCATGATTCTATATGCTGTAGTTTCAATTAATTTGTTGGTTTTTTAGTGGAATGTAACCACAAGCCACATTTCCCTTATTTCATTTTGCAGTTACATTTTTCCGATGACTGGGATAAGATTCCTGCTCTTCGGAATCTGTTTCTATTAGAAGTTGCTTAGCTATTGAGCATTATGAATCGTTTCTGATATGGCTGAGATTTATATTTTATTATTTTAGGTTTTCTCTTAAGAGAGCTTAGAGATTTTTGGCGAGTTGCACTGTTGATATCCATTCTATTACACCCCATTGACTCTGAGGATGAGCACTCACAGTTGGGAAAACAAAGAGATCTGTTTAATGCCGTGGAGAATTCTATAACCAAATTAGGTGAGACTTTTGAAGTAGTTATATGTTTGTAGTAATTTCTCAAATTTTACTACATTTTCTCCTTGTTTTATTAGCCTCATTTATGCCAACTACCTTGTTTGCAGAGTATTTCAACATGTATTTCTTTTTTCTGTTGTACCTTAACTTCGTCAATATGCTCCTTTTTTTCTTCCTTATTTTTACTTTGGATTGGGATGCTTTCCTCTAGTGTAGGAAAGCCGTGTTTGCACTTGCAGTGCAGTCACGTCAAGAATTTCACTAAAATATGAGTGATAAAATGAATTGGTTACAGTGAAAAGTCACTGGGAGCTTTTTATTTCTGTAATGTGACATTGCTATCAAGTGCTGCAGGCATTCGATTTCTGAACTAGGGGCAGTTCATTTCTAGTTGAATGTTAATCAGCCAATGTTCTTTCGGTAATAAATGTAGTTTTGGACTAAATGAATTGGGAATAGGAAAAACGAAATCAAAAGTAAACCAATAACCACCACCCTTTTCTGACAGAGGGAGAAAAATACTAGCATAACAATCAACATAGTAACATTTTTGCCATTAAAAAAAATAATTATTAGGCCACAGTCATTAGGATTCAGGCAACAACCAGCAGTTTGTATGTTTTAAGCAGAGCAGATATTTCATAAGAAACGCAGTTACGTTAATTAGAAAACTGAAGGAATAATCAGTAGGCAATTAATTGGGACTGGATATTGGTTAGAAGATACCAAACTGTCAAATTCTTGGAAGAGAGAGACCCAAGACTCTCGAATTTCTTGGGAACCCATTGTCTATCCTATTTTATCAACAACAAAAGGCGGTTATTATTATTAAATCTCTGTTTGGTATCAGTTTCTATCTGCGAGGTTGAAAAAAGCGAAAGAAAAAGAGACTGTTTATCGTGTGACACAAATGTTAGTGTCTTTGACGAGAGATGTGTGATACTTTGTGTTTTGGCGATTTCAGAGTTGTTATTTGGCCTCATTATTTTTTGATTAACATGTTTTGGTGGATAACAGGCCTTGAGAAAGTATGGGACGTAAAACCATTGATCAATGGCAAAGATGTTATGAAGATTCTACAGCTTAAAGGAGGGCCGCTTGTTAAGGAGTGGGTAAGTCACTCTGCTTACTGCATCATCTCTCCAAAGTGGTGTTCAGTCTGCCTCAAAATTTAACGTTTTCATATTCTGTTTCATTTTCACTTCAAATTTACTGTTTTCATATTCTGTTTCATTTTCACTTGCAGCTGGACAAAACAATGGCTTGGCAACTTGCCAATCCATCCGGAACTGCAGAGAAATGCATTGAATGGTTGGAAGAAGCCAATTCCAAGCGAGTAAAGTTGGAGTGAGGTACACTGATGCAGGCAAAACTATGGTAAAGAGGACAGTAAATTCTGCAAGTAATTTCGACCCACTGAGAAATGGGGTGCTACTATGAAATGCAAGTAGAGAAAAGTTGATAAATTTTCTGATTAACTTCTCACTGTAACCAACCATACAGTAAGTAGAGGTATTACAAGCCACTAACCAGTAACTAGGGAAAATAACATTGAATTAAAAAAAAAAAAAAAAGGAACTGCTTCTGTCACTATTTTGACTTTGTTGTGAGTTTCTTATCCCACCCTATTAGCTTCTCGCGCGTCCTGCAACATTTTTGAATTATATAATCCGAAAGGTGTAAAACACCATGCAACATTTTGGATTGAGGTAGTGTGTGATGATATTTGGAACACTTGCACACAAGCTGGCTTGAAATTGCACCACTAGCAACACACACTTGGGATGTAAATTTGCATCGGGAAATAATTAATTAATTTTTATTTAACGACATTTGCAACCATCATCTTATATTTTTGCTAAACGATTGATCATTATCTATAACTTAATTGGAACATGAATATAGATATTTCTAATCAAGATTCAGGAATCAATTGGCCATTTGTATATTCACATAATGTAATTTGAATTGACGTATTGATGATTCAATTCCCTGCCCCCAACACTCGATTTCATCTTCATTTGAACCAAAATGTATGGCGATGAATAAATGCCCACAAAACGACAATCTGGGATATTATAGAGGACGGTGTTGGGAAATAGAGATAATTGGGGTCTAGTCTCGAGATTCATCCGTTATTTTCATGTCCATAAGACTATATAGCCAATAGAAATTGAAAATTGCTCTTATCCCAACAAAAAAACGCGCACCCAACTGAACTTTTGAAAATTCTCCCGTGTGAGTTAACTCACTCATGTGTATAACTCGGTGTGAGAGTTAACTCACGTAGGTTATAACCCAGCGTGAGTTAACTCATGTAGTTTATAACCTCAACGTGAATTAACTCACGTGGGTTATATTTTAGCTTACCGAGCATGAGTTAACTCACGCAGGAGATATTTTGGTCAGTTTGTATGGGAGTGAACGTTTTTTATTGGGAGAAGAGCAATTTTCATAGAAATTTGATCCCAGCTAAAGATTAATAATAGAATCATGTGCAATTGGGTCGTTTTTTTTTCCAAGATAAAACTAATAAGATTCTTTTAAAATCAAATTATTAATAGTCAAAATAAGCTGAGAATTAGTGCCGTATATAATCACATTAGCAAGGTTATGAACAATTATATTAACCTCTCTCTTAAAAAAAACTTCACATAAGAGTTATTTAACAACCTTATGAGCAACCATATTAACCTCTCCTAAAAAACTCAACATAATATTAATGAAAGAATAAAGAAAGAACACTCGACATAAAAGTTCATAGAACGATCATAAAGTATTACGACATCTAGTTAAAATGTGCAATTGAGTCGCTAAACAACCAAGTCGTCCTCGTGTATATATCCTATGGTTTGCCAAGATAAAAGTAATGGTCAAACTTTCTTCTAAAAATTCAAACAACTATGTTAACGTATTGAACGCTAAGGACAGGTAAGGATGTACGCATTGATTAGTAGGTACATTGACAACATCTGCGAAAATCAAAGGATCTTTTGTAGGGAAGCCAAAATCATAATTTGACCAAGAGTTTAAGACCTACGAAACTCTTTCTCTAGAAACCTAAGTCATCCCTTTACCTTTATGTTATGTTTTGGATTGATAGAATGAGATGAGATGGAATTTAATGGCATGTATTACATCATATTATTACTTGTTCACATTTTACTTACCCTTCGAATGGTAATGAATGGAACCTCCGATTGATCCGTTTATCCCATCATTAAATTACAAATATATTGTCTTCTTCCTTTGTATAGCATATCATTTCGATCCTATGGAGTCTTGCTCTTTAATCTGCTGAGCATAAATTGGTTGTGCTAGTCAACTATCTACCTTGCATTAATAATTTGAGCTTTTATAGCTACCAAAAAAGAAATTGAACCTTAATAATACAAGTATCATCGACAGTAAACTCATTCAAAGAGTTGTGAAGTTCATCCGAAAGCATGATCCTGTTGAAATTCCAGCCACAACGTCATGTATTGAACTCTTTATCATTTCTTTTTTTAAAAAAGTTTTATACATAAAGGTAAAAATGGAATGAAAAGGTTATATTCCATTAGATTTTGTACACTTCTCAAATAATGGAATAGAAAATATGTTTCATTCCAATTTGTTCTGCTCCACTCCATTTCATTCTGCTCCGCTTCACCATGTTCCATCAATCCAAATAGAGTCTAGGGCAATGTTTTTTGTACACCCAATGTCATTTGACATATTGAGAGACATAGAGATAAAGAGCGTGGTATGATAAATGTGATAAGTTGATTATGTGATTTGAAGAAGAGATGGAGAAAAAATGAGAATATTAATGAATGTGTGAAGATGAATCATATACAAATATCATTGTTGTTACTTTTAAGATGTTTCTGGGTTTGAAAAGAACAGAATATGAGGACTATGAAAAGAAGAAAAAAACGAGGAAATGGAAGAAAGAAAATGCTTTGCAATTAAGGGTTTTGAGAAGTTCATTTTTCTTCACATACACAATTTCTCCAAATTTGAAAGAACTTGGATTCCAACTTTGTCCTTTTAACTTACAAAGTAAAGCTCTAACAATTGATTTGACATCTCTTGAACAAATTCTTTCCATGTTGTTATAATACTCTAAAATTTATTAATCAACCAAATAAATGAGAAAAATTTAATTAAGCTTAGTACCATTTTAAATCTCATAATACTTAAAAATGATGAATTATTATTTTTATTTAAATTATTGGTCCTTGCATTATATAAGAATTACATTAAAAATTATACTAAAGATGACGTTTTGATAGATTGACATTGTAAAATAATTTTTCCCAAAAAAAGCATTGTTTTTTAGGGGAGAAAACAATCATAAAATAATTTATATCAATAGAACAAAATTGAGTTTAAAAAGATAACTCCAAAAATTTGGTGTAGAGTAAAAAAGAAAAACAGACTTTCAATCTAAGAGGTTTCGTGTTCAAACCCACTGGTACAAGAGATTTAAATAAGTAAATGGTCTCCCTAAATATAACAACATTTGATATTAGTCCCTCTAAATTTTTTATTAGGTTTTTAGTTCCTCTAAAAAATTTCATCCATTGAATTGGTCTTGCAGTTAACTCCTCTTTAACGGTGATGACGTGGCATGCCACATGGATTTTTGACAGTGCTGATGTGGATTTTTATTTTATTTTTTATCAACAGTAATTTTTTTAAAATAATTATTTATTTTTAAAATTACTTTTTTCAAAACAAAAATCAATGTGGCAATGCCACATCATTTGGTATGCACATTTGGTGTAGCCACGTCAACAACGTTAAAGAGAGGTTAACAGCTGAGACTAATTTCTTGAATAAATTTTTTTTTAGAAACCAAAATTGTAAGGAAAAATTTTTGGAGATTAAAATCTAATGATAGTATATTTAAGGAGATCATTTACTTTTTTTTTTTAAGGAGATCATTTACTTCTTTAATCCATTTAAATATAAATATCTTATTCTTACTCAGTCATCATTAGGTCTTCCTTGCGTCCCACGTTACTTAACCTTAAATCCCTTCGTTCTTCTTCATCTTCACTCTCACCGTCCCGCCAAAATCCTTCTCCTCACAAAAACGCCGTCGTTTCAAAGCTCTGCATGCGCATCAATGTCGACGCAGACTCACCATGTTCGCGATACAATCGAACTCACCAAAGTCGAGCAAAAAATCTTTGATAGGCTTCTCACCACTCAACGTCACTTCCAACTCAAAACTGACATTCGAGTCGCCGGTGGTTGGGTTCGCGATAAGGTTTGTACAAATTCCAATCGTTGGAATCATTCTTTTTCCCTAATTCATTGTTCACAGTTACGTTTTTTTTTTGTTTTTGTTAATTGATTATTTGGTTATCGATTTTTTGTGTGTAGTTTCTGGGTAAAGATTCCAATGACATTGATATTGCTCTTGATCGTATGATGGGTAAGGAGTTTGCGGATAAAGTCAGAGAGTACTCCTTGTTCGTTAAGGAAGATGCGCCAAGTTTTTACGTCATTAAAAGGTACTTTTGCTCGTTCACCCAGGAACGAACCCGAGACCTTGTAGTTGTGTGTAATAATTATGATCATTGAATAACATGAATGAAATAAAGTTATTCTTTTGATAAATCCATGATATTTTTGTTATGTTAGTGGTTTAGGCAACATAACAATGCTTTTTGTTTAATTTAATTTTTTTTCCTTCTTATTCTTACTTTTCCTTTCAAAACTTTGTAACTGGAAATTACATTCATGTATTTTACGTTGGTGTGCATTTTTTAACATTCTTTCATATTTTTTGCAGCGCTGTTGCGAAGTCCAAACATCTGGAAACAGCCACGATGTGTTTGTTTGGTATCTCGATTGATTTTGTCAATCTGATGTCTGAGAAATACAAAAAGGATAGCAACATTCCTGAGGTATACGTTTGTCCAATCTCCTTTTATTAGGTTGCTTGCCTTTTGTTTTTGGTTCATTTTGGTAAGATGTTTCTATGTTTTCTTCAAAGATAGCTTGTATTCTTTCTTATATTTAATTGGATATTTTTTTTTTAATAAAATTTTGATTCATGCTTAAGAACCAAGAAGTTTGATTATTTTTAAGGTAAGTTTCCTAAATTTTTGTAATTTTTCTAGGTATATTAATATAACTTAAGCTAATTTTATGATGAACATGTATTCTCCCTTCCTTTTGGCATATCTGGTCTTCTCTTGTTTTCCTATATTCTAGTCAAATTCTACAGAATTAAGTTTACTTCCTGTCTAGCAGCAAAAGTTTGGCACAGCTGAAGAGGATGCATATAGGAGAGATTTAACAATTAACAGGTATCTTTCTGTACTTTTATTTAAAGCATTGTTAGATAAGATAAATAAAGAAATACAAAACTAGGTCAAATTAAAACATAATTGTGGTTAACATTTTTAAGTGTTTATGCTCATGATGCGATACAATTAAAGAAATACGCTGATCAACCAACCTTTTTTTGTGTATTTGTTTATAGAAAAAGTTGGGTTAGCTCCAATTGTAAATAGAGAAAAAAAATGGTCAAATCTCATCTTACTTGTTTGAGGCATGAGCAGAGAAGGCTCGTTGAAGCCCCAAATAGATCAGATGGAGTATGGACAATGGAGATTAGTCCAATTATTTGGGAGACTTAGAAAAACTATCGGTTAAACCATTAAGAAAGATTTACGTTCAAATGATATATGTTTTTTGACATATCTATGGTAGCCGGTAGGACATTAAACAATTTATTTGTGTGTGGCAGTTTATTCTATAATATCAACACTGGCGCAGTTGAAGATTTCACTAAGAGAGGTCAGAGTGGATTTTATTACCTAAACAAGTATTTTAAGAGCTATTTGTTTGTTCATCTAATAACTTCTTTCCTATTCTGCAGGAATCTCAGACCTTAAGTCTGGAAAGATAGTGACCCCTTCACCTCCGAAGGCCTTCTTTCTTAATGATTCATTACGAGTTCTTCGAGCCATTCGATTTGGTAGTTTTTATTTTTCACCACTTCTGAATTTTTGTATATACAACAAATCTTTTGTCCTATGCTTTATGGGAAGTTTGAACTTATTTTACTGCTATATTGAAGAGACACAATTTATTACTTTTAGGTGCTAGATTTGATTTTACTCTAGATGAAGATCTAAAAGGAGCTGCTGCGTGTGATGATGTGAAAAAGGATCTAGTCGATAAAATTGAGGTGGTGCAAAAAAACGAAATTAAGAAGGTGTATAAAATTAGCAGAGAGCGCATTGGAAAGGAGGTGCATTATAATTATTCCCTTTTTTGTTATGGATAACTTTGATTGAGATTTATTACATTTAAGAGCTTATGACAAGCTTGCTCACATTTTTTGGTTGTACTGAAAATTTAGCCATTTATGTTCTTATGTTTATGGCTTTCTCTGTAGGTTGATCTAATGATATCTGGAAATCAACCTGTCAAAGCAATGGCTTATATTTCTGAGCTTACCCTATTCTGGACTGTCTTTCTTCCTGCTGAGCATGAACCTGTCATTTCGGATGGATGTGAAAGGTATATGTCGTATATATATTCATAAATGTGTTTCTGATGTGTTGAAAGGTGCAAAATGATTGCAAATCCCTTTATTAATGAATAAATGTCGTAAGATTTATTCTAATAGTTGCCCTGATTATTACGATAAAGTGGGCCTTGGCATTGAATTAATATATGTGCCATGATTCGATGAATATCTATTATCAATCTGATATTATTAAGAGCCTCCATTCTCTATTTCTTCCTCTCCTACCTAAATCCTATATCTTGCTTTGTACTGTATTTTTTTTTGAGTTTTCTATTGCATGGAGAAACATTATGATAGAGCATGGAGTACAACAAGCATAAAATAGGGTCCAATCATTGAATCATAATGCTGGTCTCACGTACACATTCTCTAGAAGTTTCTAGAAGCATATAAGAAAAGGGAGGGAATAAAATCAGTTAGGATAGTTCCTGATTTCTAGGGATAATTTCTGTTATAAGTAGAAGGGAAGGGTAGTAGGGAAAAGGCATCAAAGAAAGTTAGTATTGAGTCAGTTAGGGAGAATCTCTCTCTGGATCAGGAGCAGAAATGCTCTGGTAGGAATCTAGAACTCTGGTTTATCTTTTCTTTTCCGTTTTCCACCATTGTAGAGCCTTGAGCTCATCACTTTTCTTCAAATAATACACAGTTTCTTATCTTGATTTTATGGTTTTCATCACATTAATTTTGTTGGTTATGCTGACCAAGTAATTTCTTTCACTTTATCCAGGCTTTGCATTTCTTACTTGGATAATACATTGAAACTTATCCGTTTAGTTGGAGAGTCAACCTTTACAGTAAGTAATGAGTTAAACTTTCATTTTCTACTAAATACTCAATATTTTTACATCAATTCTTAAAGTACGATTTTGTACGGTTATTCCTGTGTCATTATAGGCTTGTTTGATTATTACGTGTGGCTGATACACAATTTCTATGTATTTAGGATGAACAGAGAAGACTCGCGCTTTACGCAGCTTTGTTTCTACCACTCAGAAATAACACTTATGGTGACAAGAAGCCTAAGAAGGTACACACCTCCTTTTCCTGCGTACTACTACTATAAATGATTTTGCAATATTAAAGTGCAAGTGCATTAAGTTTAATGTTTGTGCTTGGAGATGGAACATCTAGCAAAATACCTACATTTAGAATTTCAACTTGAGTTTCTCAAGGTTGGTGTAGCTAGGAATTTTTTTCATATTTTATTAGATGCATAGGTTCTTGAATCTGCATCGTTAGACTATCATGTGATATTACTGAGAATGAAAATTGAAGCTAGTTATTTGATCAGAGTAATGTTTTTTTTATAAATTGGCGCTGACTACATTATGGTCCTATATTTGATCAAAGTAATTCTCTCTTATGAAGGGTAGTCTTGGTAAACATTATGTTAGCATTAGGCCTCCTATCGTAAGGACCTATTCTAGGAAAAATAAACCATTAATACAATTGAGCCTAAGACTGCATATGTGTAATTATAAATAGCAGTTTAGAAAAATAATTATGTGTAATTATTAGCAGAAACTGGTTCTTTAGGGAGCAGACATGCTTTATTATTTTACTGAAAAGTAAAGAAAAATCGTCATTTCAAATTTACCCATAATGACCCATCAGTCCCCACACTTACTACCTATAAGAAACATTTTAAGATTGTTTCAGTATGATGCAAAGTCATCAGTCAGATTCTATTAAGTTTTTGAATTTGAAAACGAAAGGAAGAAAACTAACGTAATCAAATAAAACAATTTTGCTTCACTGACGTCTTTTCCCATTCAATTATATTGTTTTGTCTTGGATTCTTGGCTCAATTGTACCCTTGACTAGAGAATGGAGACCACTATGTGCCATGTAATCTTGTGGTTATTATGTCTACATGTTGGTTCAATAGCCTAATATGTGACTCTGAATTATAGATGCCTGTTGTGAATCGTATCATTCGGAAGTCACTCAAGTTTAATGCTAAGGATGCAGAAACGGTCAGTTTCCTTTGAGCTTTAGTATAATTTCAACAGATACATTATAACACGCAAACACGCAGAATGTAGGTAATTTGGTTATTACATTGGTTAATATTTATGTTGTTTATTGCAAAAATCCAGGTTCTTGGCGTACACCGATCTTCATATAAATTCTTGCTGTTGATTCCTTATCTCGCATCTGGTGAGGATATTCAAGCTTCAAATCTTGATTGGATGAGAGACTTGATTGATGTCCCTGTCTCTTCTCGAGCCCGGGTAATAACAGGTGAAGTATTATCTCAGCATTGTGCTGTTTCTTGTAGTTAAGCTATTGTTGACCTTTGTTTTCAGTTATACTCTTTTCATAATGACACATTCTAGACAGTAGTTTATCATGATTCTATATGTTGCAGTTATTAATTTGTTGGCTTTCTAGTGGAAAGTAACCACAAGCCACATTTCCCTTACTTCATTTTGCAGTCACACTTTTCCGATGACTTTGATAAGATTCCTGCTCTTCTGTATCTGTGTAGGATCCCACATGAGAAGGCAGCTAATGATAAGGTTATTATGGACAAACCCAAAATATGGAGGGTTTACAAAAGGAAGGCTATGTCCAAGAAATTTGTAGGGTGTCTAAGTAGTAGGAATATTATATAACAAAGATATTATCTGAACCCATCTCCTTAGTAGTATATTAGATTAATATCTTCTCAATAAAGATACTATCTGATTTTATCTCCTCGGCAATATTTAAGAATAAGCTCTAGTGTTTTAGAGGATATGATGGGAATAACTTTCTATTAGGGCCAGCACAGAGTATCTCTTTGTTGTGTCAGAGCTTTGCTTTGGGAGTAGTTAGCGAAACACTTTACTATTATTATCGTTCTATTGTGAATAAAATACCTAATATTTATCCATTGTTATCTCTTATTTGCACTATTGTTGGGGTTCCCATCAATCTGTTTCCATTAGAAGTTGCTTACCTATTGAGCATTATGAATCGTTTCTGATATGGCTGAGATTTATATTTTATTTTTTTAGGGTTTCTCTTAAGAGAGCTTAGAGATTTTTGGCGAGTTGCACTGTTGATATCCATTATATTACATCCCATTGACTCCGAGGATGAGCACTCACAGTTGGGAAAACAAAGAGATCTGTTTAATGCCGTGGAGAATTCTATAATGAAATTAGGTGAGACTTTTGTAGTAGTTACATGTTTGTAGCAATTTCTTTGATTTTACTTCATTTTTTTCTTGTTTTATTAGCCTTATTTGTGTCAACTATCCTGTTTGCAGAGTATTTCAACGTGTATTTTTTTTCTTCTTCCGGTTGTATCTTAACTTAATCAATATGTTTCTTTAATCTGACTATCTGTATGCTTTGTTTGGCTTATGATTCTTTTCTTCCTTATTTTTACACTCAAATAAGAGAGCTTAAATGAGTTGGTTATGGTGAAAAGTTACTACGAGCTTTCGTTTCTGTAATGTGACGATGCTGTCAAGTGCTACAGGCATTCAATTTCTTAATTAGGGGTAGTTCATTTCTAGTTGAATGTTAATCAACTACGTTCTTTTGGTAATAAGTGTAGTTTTGGAATAAATGAATTACAAATAAGAAAAACCAAATCAAACATAAACCAATAACAACGAGCCTTTTCTCACTAGTTAGACCTCTTATTAGTCTTGTTATTATATTATTAAGCTGCATTATATTATTAGGCAACAGCCAGCAGTTAGTGTCTTTGACGACGGATGTGTTTTACTGTGCTGGTGATTTCAGAGTCGTTATTGCGCCTCATTATTTTTTGATTAACATGTTTTGGTGGATAACAGGCCTTGAGAAAGTATGGGAGGTAAAACCATTGGTCGATGCCAAAAGAGTTATGAATATTCTACAGCTTAAAGGAGGGCTGCTTGTTAAGGAGTGGGTAAGTCATTCTGCTAACTGCATCGTCTCTCAAAGTGGCATACAATCTGCCTTCAAATTTAACGTTTTCATATTCTATTTCATTTTCACTTGCAGCTGGATAAAACAATGGCTTGGCAACTTGCCCATCCATCCGAAACTGCAGAGAAATGCATTGAATGGTTGGAAGAAGCCAATTCCAATCGAGTAAAGTTGGAGTGAGGTTCACTGATGCAGGCAAAATTATGGCAAAGAGGACAAAATATTCTGCAAATAATTTTGACCACTTTTTAACAATGGGGTGCTCCTATGAATTGCAAGAAGTGAAAAGTTGATAATTTTCTGATTAACTTCTCACTGTTACCAAACATAGAGGTATTACATCTGTACATGAACGTTGGACAACACAAGCCACTACCACAGTAACTATGGAAAATAACATTGAAACGTGTCCAACAAAACTCCATGGTATCATGATGTTCATTAAAATTTAAAATGTTTAAATTGGTGTTCAAGTTTACACCAATGTGGAACAAAGGTACTACAATGTGACAACATGTTAACTAGTATAGTGTACAATTGTTAGGATGTACATACTTGATCATAGGGTTTTCTCATTCTTCTTCTATTATCATCACCTCACACATTAGTGTATACTTTTGCAATCCAACAAATTTTTCGTATAATCACCTGTATTCGTGCCAATAGTAGTGTGAAATTTTACACTACTCATCTTGGATAATTTTTTGGGTACCTATTGATTTGAGTTTAATTTCTATCTCTAATTTTAGAGTATTAAAAAATACCCTTAAGATGCTTTTTAGTATTTCTCTAATTCTTATAATTAGCAATATTACTTTACGAATCTTCAAGCACTTTTATGCCATTCAACATACTTTAGGAAAGAATATGTCACATAGTATGATGAAAGGCTGAGACTTCAAATCTTCAAGCATGAACTATCCAAGACACAAGGCCCTGCATAGTTCAGTGAATGTTACTTTATTGAGCTACTATTATGCTCAAATATATTAGAGATGATTATTTTTTCCTCTATGGTTTGCCGTTTCCTCCAAATATTCGATGAATTTTGGCGAACCTATTTGCAAAAGAACTATGAACCGGTACATGCAAACCAATTTGCAGTTCATTGGGTACTACAGTGACTTATGTGATTGCGGGCCTAACTTCTATTCCTTCAAGAAATAAATTTCTCTTCTGCTCAAAACCAATCTCGACAACACTCATTTGGACTTGTTCATTTTCAAGACCTGAATTGAAGAACTCCCCCATCTCAATCTCCAACCACCCATTGCTTCTCACACTAGGACGTGGCAATCCTTCTACTCTGTTATGTGCCTTGCGTTCCACATTTGGATTCAAACATACAACTTTAGTGCTTCTATGACCACCTTGAACACTAATTGATAGCTCCACAGGATAGTTCAATCCATAGGTATCAATTATCTTGAACACAAGATAAGCCGCATATTGAGTATTTGGGGACAAGGCAAGACGGTTAATCATCCCACGGATTTCACGCCACCACACAGGATGTTTCTCAGCAACTCCAGGGAACCTGTTCAACACAAAAGTCGCCGAGAAAAGAATACATGAATTGAGAATTTTTTTGGAAGGGTTCATAGCATAGCATCACAAGTGGAGTATTATACAGGTGTAGATATGCTAACAATGCAGATAGTCTACCAAGAAGTAAAAATGAGGAAAAAGTGAGAGAGGCTGAAAATGGAAAATATTTTCATTCAACTTCACATCCCTTGAAATGAAAAATGATATTTCAGTTATATCATTATCAGTTAACATTGTTTAGTTTATTATGAGTTAAGTAAGATGTATATAGTCTATAAATAAGTGTTGTGTAAAGTGAGATACAACACACACGAGTTTCACAAGCTAATACTTTGATCAATTTTAATGTTTTCCTCCTAAGTATTTTCACTCATAGTTCATCCTTTTATTAAAAAAGGTGCAAATAACTTTCAATAAGAGTTAATTAAGTTAATCATAATATATTTACTGGTTATTCTTCTCAAGTTAATGAACACAATAAAAACAAATAGAAAAAATTAAGAGCTAACCTGGAATCGGGCATAGAAATATAGTTCCAATGCTGAATATGATTATCCCAAAAAATGGTGAGAAATCTAGCAGAAATCATGTAACAAATTTTTCCACTATTTCTATCCAATTGAAAGCTCTGCATTTCAACAAATCCAAAACCTATTATTAATATGAAGAATCTGAACTAAACATTAAAAAAAGAGTAAACAATCAAATTAGTCAAGGACACTTTTTAAATATACATAGTCTTATTTTGAGTGTGACCTACAAAGTAATAAACAAACCTTTCGACCATTGTTGATGATTATAGGGCGTTTAGACAAAGCGAGAAAGAGAGCCTTTTTAGTAGGAGCGTTGGCAGAGGACGGAGAGTATGAGATGATCGAGTCCATGAAATTTGAATCGGAAGGGAGAAAATGATTCCAAACCACGTCGAGATCGGAGGCAGAATGGAAAGTCTTAGAAACAAGGGAGAGTCTGCCAGCATAACTGGAGTAGTACGAGAGAGTATGGTGGCAACACATTCTTCGGGCAAATGCAATTCCTCAAACTCTGCCGCCATTATTTTACTTCTTATTACCTACGGAAGAAGAATAAACGTGAAAACTATAAATAGGTCTATTAGTTACTTGGAGCATTTATATTAGTTTCTTTCGGTTAAAATATGTTTTTATCATTTTTCTTGACAAACATGTTTTTTTACTTTTTATTTATTATAATATATATAGATGCGGTTTGGTTTGGTTTTGAGGTTAAAAGTCAACTAAGATAAAAAAACATGCAATTTGGTTTGGTTGACTTTTAAATAAAATCCAAACCAAACCAAACTAACGCGGTTTGGGTTGGATCGGTTAGTGCAGTTTTTTCTTTCGAGACAATACAATTTTTTGTTTTCCAAATTAAAATTGAATTAAAAAGCTAAAACACACATATTTTTAGTAATGTTTTAAATTTCATCCAACCTTACAATTTTATTTTCACGAAACAACGTAGACTAAATTAAAAACGTGGACAAAAACTAATTCTATTGCGTAATAAATGTAAACGATTAAATTTTTATTATTATCTAAAAGTTCAAGTAACACATAAATACATTTTTGAAATAAAAAGTATAGAAGAAACTTAACAAGAGAAAAAAATATGTCATTTTATAAAAGTTTCCATTGAGTTTCTATGAGTATTGGTCTATGCGACATATGTTTAAAGCTTAAATATGATAATCGTCCTTGTAATTTGATCCAGTTTTGATTTTTGTTCCTGTAAGAAAAAAAATTAAAATACATCCCTACAAAAAAAAATTTGTTTGAAAAAGGTCCCTGATCCCACTTCATGTCTGACTTAGCATGCTAATCGCTAACGTAGCAGTTGCTGATTGTGCAACTTTTGACACGTGGTGCTGACGTGGCAGTCCACATAATTAAAAAAATTAAAAATAAAATTCTGAAAATTATTTTTTTCAATTTAAAAAATCTGAAAATAAATTTAAAAATCATAAAAAAATTCCGAAAAAAATCTAAAAAGAAAAATTCTAATTTCTTTTCTTTTACAAAAATTTTAATTTAAAAAAAATCATTTTTTTCAGAATATATACTATTCAAAAAAATTAATTTTATTTTGAAAGTTATACTAAGAAAATTATTTTAATATTTTAAAATTTATTTTCAGAATTTTATATTGTTTTTAAAATTTTAATAACAATTTTCAGAATTTTTAAAAATATTTTTTTAAATTTAATATTACGTGGAACGCCACGTGGCAAAAGTTGCACAGTCAGCAACTGCCACGTGACCAAAACCATGCCAAATCAGTTGAATAGTGGGGTCAGGGACCTTTTTCAAAAAAAAAACTTGCAGGGATGTATTTCAATTTTTTTTTTACAGGGACGAAAATCAAAACTGAACCAAATTACAGGGACGATTATCATATTTAAGCCTATGCTTAATAGTGTTTTATTATGTTGCGGTTTGATTTAGTTCAGTTGGTAAATAAAAACTGCAAACCAAACCAAACCATACGGTTGAGTAAAAAAGTGATTCAAATACATCTAAACTAAATGTGGTTTTACGCCATTTCAGTTTACGGTTTCTCTATTAGATTGATTTGATTTTAAACACCCCTGATGACACATATATTTCTTTATATATAATAACAACAACAATAACAATAATATATGTCTTTTTATCAAGTACTATAGTTGCTCTAACTTACGCATTTTAAAGATTGAGAAGTGCAGTCCCAATTCAAACCTCGAACCTTAGTAATATTGTCCTTATTGCTAACATATATGACACGTTAATGTATTTATCCTTAATATAAAATTAATAGTGTTTGTTTTAATTTATATTTTTTCCCATAAACAGAACAAATACCAACGTAAATGAGAGTTTTTTTTTTTTAAAGAACGCAAATGAGAGTTCATTAGTCTTTTAAATTATTTTGGTCACACATAAGTCATTTAAGTTTGAGGTTTGTAAGAGATTAATTCGAGGAATATAAATATAAATACTAATCCATCTCACAATATTAGTCGTTTAAGGTTTGTGCACGATTATTAAGGAAATGATTAATTGTATTGATTTCATAGATAAAGGTTTGTGCACGATTATTAAAGAAACGATTAATTGTGTTGATTTCAAAGATAAATGTTTGTGCACGATTATTAAGGAAATGATTAATTGTTGTAGAATGAAGTTATAAAAAAAATAGAATGATTAATATGATAGAGAAAAAGAATCATTTTTTTTAAAAAGAATAATTAATATGATAGTTTATTTTGAAAAAAGTAGTACATTTATTGCAACTTATTCTATGCAATGTTGCATAGGTTAGAAAATCCCTTTAATAAGATATTCTTATAAATTGTAGTTAGTGGAGTAATTAAGTTGGATAAAATTAATTAAATAAATAAGACATAATAGTGGAAAAAAAAAAGTAGTAAATGCTAAGTATTGTAAAGTAAAAATTATTTCGAGAAAAAAGAAAAAATACTAGAGAGACAATAATTTTAAGAAAAAGAAAAAGTATGATTAAAAAGGAAAAAGGTCTGATAGGATTAAAAAAAGCCCTTCGTTTTTCCTCCTCTTCACTGTCACCGTCCCGCCAAAATCCTTCTCCTAAAAAAAACGCCGTCGTTTCAAAGCTCTGCATGCGCATCAATGTCGACGCAGACGCACCATGTCCGCGACATTATCGAACTCACCAAAGTCGAGCAAAAAATCTTTGATAGACTTCTCGCCACTCAAAACTGTCATCCGAGTCGCTGGTGGTTGGGTTCGCGATAAGGTTTGTACAAATTCCAATCGTTGGAATCATTCTTTTTCCCTAATTCACTGTTCACCGTTACGTTTTTTGTTAATTGATTATTTGGTTATCGATTTTTTGTGTGTAGCTTCTGGGTAAAGCTTCCAATGACATTGATATTGCTCTTGATCATATGATGGGTAACGAGTTTGCGGATAAAGTCAAAGAGTATTCCTTGCTCCTTAAGGAGGATGCGCCAAGTGTTCACGTTATTGAAAGGTACCTTTTATTCATCCTTTGCTCATTCTCTCAAGAACGAACCCAAAACCTTGCAGTTGTGTGTAAATTTCAGTGGAACAAAAATAAAATTATTCTTTCGATAAATACATGATATTTTGTTATGTTCTTGTTTAGGAAGCCATCTAGTGGATAATTTTTGGGTACTTTCCTTTTTAAGAAATTTGCAACTGGAAATTACATTCGTGTATTTTATGCTTGTGTGCATTTTTTAACATTCTTTTCATATAAAGTTGACTAATTATTCTTTTTGCAGCGACGCTGAGAAGTCCAAACATCTGGACCACGATGCATTTGTTTGGTATCTCGATTGATTTTGTCAATCTGAGGACCGAAAAATACAAAGACAATAGCAACATTCCTGAGGTATATATATTTGCCCAGTCTCCTTTTATTAGGTTGCTTGCTTTTTGTTTTTGGTTCATTCTGGTAAGACGTTTCTATGTTTTCTTCAAAGATAGCTCGTATTCTTTCTTATATTTAATTGGATTTTTTTTAATTAAATTTTGATTGCATGCTTAAGAACCAAGAAGTTTTATTATTTTTAAGGTAAGTTTCCTAAATTTTTGTAATTTTTCTGGGTATATTATTTAAGCTAATTTTATGCAAGAAAAAAATGTATTCGCACTTCTTTTTGGTATATTTAGTCTTCTCCTGATTTCCTATATCCTAGTCAAATTCTACAGAATTAAGTTTACTTCCTGTTTAACAGCAAACGTTTGGCACAGCTGAAGAGGACGCATACAGGAGGGATTTATAGAAAAAGTTGGGGTAGCTCCAATTGTAAATAGTCAAAAAAATGGTCGGATCTCATCTTACTTGTTTGAGGCATGAGCAGAGAAGGCTCGTTGAAGCCCCAGATAGATCAGATGGAGTATGGGCAATGGAGATTAGTTCAATTATTTGGGAGACTTAGAAAAACTATAGGTCAAACCATTAAGAAGATGGCACCAGACATTTAGCTGTATTTTTTTGGTGGGTGGTTCTCTTTTGCACACCTTGTGCGAGATGAATCATCTTTGGTGATAAAATATATTCCATTTTGGCTTGTTCAAAAAAAAAAAAAAGATTTACATTCAAATGAATATTTTTTTTGGACATATCTATAATAGGACATTATAGTGTTGTCTAATCATGCAGTTCACCTTGCCGAAATGGAAAAGTTATTTAGATGATAGTTTCATAAAACCATTTTTCTTGTATGGCAGTTTATTCTATAATATCAACACTGGCGCAGTTGAAGATTTTACTAAGAGAGGTCAGAGTGGATTTTATTTCCTAAACATGTACTTTAAGAGCTACTTGTTTTTTCATCTAAAAACTTGTTTTGTACTCTGCAGGAATCTCAGACCTTAAGTCTGGAAAGATAGTGACCCCTTTACCTCCGAAGGACACCTTTCATGATGATTCATTACGAGTTTTTCGAGCCATTCGAATTTGTTAGTTTTAAATTTTCACTACTTCCGAATTTTCGTATATGCTATGAATCTTTTGTCCTATAATTTACGTGAGGTTTGAACTTATTTTCCTGCTATTGAAGAGACACAATTTATTACTTTTAGGTGCTAGATTTGATTTTACTCTAGATGAAGATCTAAAAGGAGCTGCTGCGTGTGATGATGTGAAAAATGATCTAACTGTTAAAGTTATCAGAGTGTGCAGTCGAAAGGTGCATAAAATTAGCAGAGAGCACATTAGAAGAAAGAAGGTGCGTAAAATTAGCATAGAGCACATTGTAAAGGAGGTGCATGAAATTAGCGGAGAGCGCATTGGAAAGGAGCTTTATGAAATTGGAAAGGAGCTGTATGAAATTTATGAAGAGAGCGTTGAAAAGGAGGGGTATAAAATTAGCAGAGAGCGCATTGAAAAGGAGGTGCATTATAATTATTCTCTTTTTTGTTACGGATAACTTTTACATTTACGAGTTTATGACAAGCTTGCTCATATTTTTGGCTGTACTGAAAATTTAGCCATTTATGCTCTTGTATTTATGCTTTGTCTGTAGGTTGATCTAATGATATCTGGAAATCAACCTGTCAAAGCAATGACTTATATTTGTGAGCTTACACTATTTCAGACTGTCTTTACTCTTCCTGAGCATGAACTTGTCATTTCGGATGAATGTGAAGGGTATAAGCCGTAGATAAATATAAATTCATAAATGTGTTTTGGATGAATGTGCAAATCCATTATTAATGAACTAATGAATAACATTCACGTCTTCTGCACATAGTAAGAGTTATTCTAATAGTTTATTGTTGCCCCAATTATTAGGATTTTGAGAAAGCTTACGACTCGGTTGATTTAAATTATTTAAATGCGGTGATGCAAAACATGAATTTTCCAACTCTTTGGCGTAAATGGATAAAGGAATGTGTAGGAACGGCAACAGCTTCGGTGCTTGTTAATGGGTGTCCAACGGAGGAATTTCCTGTAGAGAGAGGTTTAAGACAAGGGGATCCTCTTTCTCCATTTCTATTTTTACTAGTGGCTAAAGGGTTTGACGTGTTGATGAAGGCTTTGGTGTCAAATAATTTGTTTCAACCGTTTAGAGTTGGAAGCCACGGGGATGTCAGGTTGTCTCATCTTCAGTTCGCTGATGATACCATTATTATTGGCGATAAGTGTTGGCTAAATGTGCGTAGGATCCGTGCTGTGTTGCTTTTACTTGAAGAGGTTTCTGGTTTGAAGGTCAATTTTTACAAAAGTATGCTTACAGGTGTAAATATTTCTCCGACATGGTTGTCAGAAGCAGCCTCAGTTTTGAATTGTAGAACTGGATCGATTCCTTTCATGTACTTGGGGTATCAATTGGTGGTGATGGTAGGAAAATCAGCTTTTGGAAGCCGGTGGTAGACTGTATTAGAGTTCGGTTGTCTGTGTGGAACAACAAATTTTTATCTTTCGGTGATCGTTTGGTACTTCTGAAGTCTGTCCTGTCCTCTCTTCCGGTTTACTTTCTTTCTTTCTTCAAGGCACCTACAGGTATAATTTCCTCTATTGGATCTATTTTTTAAAAAAATTCTGGGAGGTTGTGAGGTCTCTAAAAAAATTGCTTGGGTTAACTTGGATTCTATCTGTTTACCTGTGAATTGTGGTGGTTTGGGGGTTTGGAGGATGAGGGAATTTAATTTATCTCTGTTAGAAAAATGGTGTTGGAGGTTGTTAGGGGAGAAGGAGGAGCTATGGTACCGTGTATTAAAGGCAAGGTATGGTGAAGTGGGTGGTTGTATTAAGGAAGGGGGAAACGACGCTTCTTTGTGGTGGAGGATGATCTGCCACGTGAGGGAGGGTGTTGGGTCGGGGGTTGGAAATTTTTATAGTTAAATTTGTTTAAAGGTATAATTGAAAGTAAAAAGCGAGTTCAAAACCAGGTATTCTTTCTATATATAATGTAGATAAATTTAATCAAAAAATCAAAATTTCATAGAAAATTATATTTTTTTATAATAATATATGTGTTAGAGCAATAAAAAAACGGACAAACAGAGCACCATTTTAATGTGAATCTATATTTATACTATATATATATATAAAGAAAATAACCCTTTTAAGCTCTTTTGGGCTGACTTTTTCTTTATAAAAAATGTTCTCAATTTTCAATACAAAATAACACATAACAAATAGATAAAAATAAATTAAATATTAAAAAAATGTAACATACACGATATGAATATATGTCTGATTTTTTTTCTTTTATCATTTAAAAAATGTAACAAACTAGATGAGTATATTTATATTTACTTTTTCATTATCCCAAATCTCAAATATACCTTTAAACAACTTTTTCTATAATAAAAATTGTTGTTGTTGTCATTAATAAAATAATTTAAATTATATTTTTTTTTATAATGTTGGTATCATTGAACTAGATAATCATGGTTAATTTGATTTGTTATAACTTGAAAGCAACAAACATTTATATTTTTGGTTTTAATCAAAATTTCATAAAAAACACCGTTCATAATTTTTATACGTTAGCGCAATAATAAGAGTGGAAAGACGGATACGTGAATGTCCGTCTTTTTGCTATTAAAAATTTAGCTCTAATTATGTTATTTTAACACACTTATCATTGATTTTGCTTAGAAAAACAGGAGAATTTAAATAAGATATATTGTACTTTTATTAGGAAAGATAATATCGTAGTTATTCGAGTTATTCGGTGAGATAAAAAAAATTAACCCCTTCTTTAAAAAAATAAAATAAAAATTAACCCCTAAAAAAACTATAATTATGTTATTTTAACAAACTTATTATCAGTAATTTAATTTTGCTTAGGTGTGAAGAATTAGTTAAGTTGAGTTACATATATATAATCATTTTTATTCATTAATATTTTATAGGAGTATTTCACACTCACACCGAAAAATCAAACAAAACTTGAACAAACACAAGCCTCTGTTTCGTGTTTGGATCCAACAAAAGAGAAGAACATGAAGATTTGCGTTGTTGTTTTATGTATTGTTTCATTGATCCACTTTTGTCGTGCTGAACCATTATCGGTTGATGGAAAGGTGTTGATACTCGATGAATCCAACTTCGATTCCGCCATTTCATCCTTCGATCACATCTTGGTTGATTTCTACGCTCCTTGGTGTGGTCACTGCAAGCGTCTCTCTCCTGAGGTATATCTCTTATGGGTCTTTCTAAAAATTTGATTTTTATTCATTCCCACTTTAAAATTTTGATTTTGTTTGTTTTATGTATTGTTTGATAATAATTTGAGAAAATAACATAATTGAATATAATTACATGTGTCGATGTTGTATCAATGTTGGACACCGACACGTGTTGGACATGGGACACGCCTTTGATCAGAAGTGTGAGTGCTACAGTGATTGGTGGATGCACTTCTAGTAGTAGTATGCATGCATCAAGCATAATGGACATCTTTGGTGGTTTGGATTAATTTATCAGTAGTGTTTTTGAATCTAAATTCTAGTACTAGTATCACTGCTTGTACTTGTTAAGTTTTTTTACTGAAATAGAAATAGACTTGTTAAGTTATGATTTTAGATAAAAGATTAATATTATTTATAAAAGATCTAAATTGAGAGTCAATATATATAATGTGCATCTAATCAGACAAATTTTTTCATTAAAAACAAAACGTTCTAAAACAAGATACGATAGTATTTGACCTTTTATGTAAAACATTTTAAAAGTTCTTTAACATGTTTTATATGAGTGTCACACGTGTCGGAGACTGTTTCAAGGAGTGTCCAAGCAAAGGAAAAACCTTTTTTTTGGGAAACTTGTCTGAGTTGTCCAACATGTGTCGCATAAGTGTCGGACCCTACGATGCGCCTAATCCTATAGGTGTGCGTGTTTCATAGGTTACATAACTATTATTGTTTAATTTAACCTGATAAGAGATTCTTGTGACTGGCAAATCTGTTACATTTTATATGAGGAATGAAGCTATGATTTTCTGTTTTACAGTTAGATGCGGCCGCGCCTGTACTTGCAGCCTTGAAGGAACCTATACTCATTGCAAAAGTAGATGCAGACAAGCATACTAGCCTTGCAAGAAAACACGATGTTGAGTATGTTTTCTTTGGTCATCTATATTGTTTGTTCAAATTCGAACCCTATTTATTTCTTCCTAACTTCTTATAAGTGTTGCTTTTTTGGGCATTCTCTGATGTAGTGCCTATCCAACCATTTTGCTGTTTAATCATGGGGTCCCAACTGAATATCGTGGACCAAGGAAAGCTGATTTACTTGTTCGTTATCTTAAGAAATCCGCTGCTTCTGATGTTTCCATTCTCGATTCAGATTTTGCTGTGAATAATTTTGTTGAAGAAGCTGGTACTTTTTTCCCAGTATATATAGGTTTTGGGTTGGAAAGTTCAGTGATAGAAAAGTTCGGCAAAAAGTATAAGAAAAATGCATGGTTTTCTGTGGCGAAGGATTTTTCAGAGGATCTCATGGTAACATATGACTTCGATAAGATTCCTGCCTTGGTTTCCCTTAATCCACTGTACAATGAGCGTAACACATTTTATGGTCCATTTGAAGGTTAGTTTATTTCATACATAATGGACACTTCACAGTTATTTTACATACTAGATAGTACATCTCACCTATATACATTTTTTTCACACTTTTGAGTTGATTTTGTCATATCTAGGAGATAAATATATGCTGGCATATGCTGCTTTGCTATATTCTTTTATTGAAGAAGCTACTTTGATAGTTAAACGGTGATTCATTTGTTTCTAATTTTTTTAAGAGTGAATGAATGGTTTTGGATTTATTTATTATATTTTTCTTTAAGTAGGGGCTTATTAGGGTCCACATTCCATTGTATGAAGCTCATTTTGGTAGTTGTAATTGATGTGCTGAAACCTCATCGTACATGTCAAAAACCAGTTGTTAGGTTCTTTTGGAAGAACACAGGTAGAAAGGGAATTATTTGTCCGTATAGTTTTATTGATTTAGGAAAAGAAAAATAGACAGAGGAAGCTACTCCCCTCATACTAGAATTTTCCAGTCAAAAATTAAACAAAAGCTTAGATACCATCTACGGAAAACATGGACCTTTATTTATAGGCATTCTGAAAATCCTGCCCTACTTAAATAGGGACACTAACAAACTAGCCTAACAAGTAACAACCAACAGAAATATAACAGAAAGAGTAACTAACTAACTAACTATTTACAGCACAAGGAGAGTTAGTTCTTATTCCTTCTATGGTAAACTAACAAAGGCTTTGCACAACCTTGCACATCATTAACATTCCCAACACCAACTCTCCTTACATGTTAAGTTATTATATAAGCCTAAGAATTGGGTTTTATTTTATCCAGTACGCCCTCTTCTACAAGGTCCTTTTGGGCGGCTTCAAGCATAGACAATGCAAACTTTGCTAATGCCGATTTATGATATTCTTAGGCTTAACTTCATTCCAAAGATGGGGTTGACATTGGCTAAACTCCCAACCACTTGGTCGAAGAGGCACCTATAAGAATGTCAAAGAGAAATTCTCATAAATGCTATATCTACTAGGTAGAAACCCAAGACTGATTTGTGTATTGCTGAGTCTCAGAGTTCATAATATGATGACCTTACTTTACTCGTTTATTTGTGGAACCTTAGATACTGGGAAGTGTCTCTATTGAATAAAGTATAATCATCAGACTAGTTTTTATAATAATTCTTAGCAAATCTATTGTTAGCCAATCTTTAAATAATTTATTTGGACCCCCACAAGCAAGACTGTAGGCCTGCACTACACTCTTGCTGGTTCTTTCTGAAAGTTTAGGTTAGGCTGCTGCTTTTTTCTTTTTGGTTTTCCCTGGTAAACTTGTACTCATGAAGTTACCACTTATTGCATTTTAAGATAACTTGGAAGCTTTGAAGTGTAATATTTTTGCTACTTTTGGGTTTGTCACTGTGTCTGGACTCTATTGTTGGGCAATTAGTTCACTATCCAGATTTTAGAAGTAAAAGTTGTAAGGCTTTATGCACCAACCTCTGTTTTTTAGTGTTCGGTGCATTTTGCTTGACTGGAGTGGCAGAAGAACTGTAAACTGTTAAACAAGGGTCTTTATTTCCAGCTCTTGGTTTCTTTGGGAGGTCTTTTTAGCCTAGACCCAATTATTATCTAATAAATCAGATAGAGTATGACAAAGTTACCTAGAACGTAACTGAAGCTGAACTCTAACATTAACATACAATAGGTCGACTTGAAAGGATTTTCTTTTGTCAGGGTAGGAATTGATGTAGATTTGAGGACTCAAATACTATATTTTTTTATCTATAGATTAAGTATATGCTTGAATGTCTGTTACTAATCTAGAATGTCTTTGTTTCTGTACTGGATGTTACCATGATGTTGTGAGCTTATCTGTACGTCTTGCTTTAAACTGTATTGTATTTTGTTTTTTCTATACTTGCATTATGTTATGCTGGAAAATATCCATCTTTGTTCATGTTCTATTAAAATGATTTAGCTTTGATACATTATTGCATGAATCTCTTGATTAGTTATGTTTTTGTTTTCATAAAGCAGATGACTTTTTGGAAGACTTTATAAAACAAAATCTCATTCCTTTGGCTGTGCCTGTATCCTATGAGACACTTAAGTTGATGAAAGCTGATGGTAGGAAAATAGTTTTGACTATTGTGGATGATGAAAGTGAAGAAAGTTCCAAAGAACTTGTTAAGTTATTGAGGGCTGCTGCATCTGCAAATCGTGACTTAATATTTGGTTATGTTGGAGTTAAACAGCTGGACGAATTTGCTGATAAATTTGATACTACTACTAAACTACCAAAAATGGTCATTTGGGATAAAGAAGATGAGTATCTTTCGGTAAGTCTGGTTTATACCTGAATAAAATACTACTTTAGTTTATCCTAATTGTACTTCTCTTATTTACATGCCTAGTTTCAAGTTTTTTCCCTCTTTATTCTGATACATTTCTTTTGCATGTCTTATTTTGGTCAGTTCTTATCTATATGTCTATGCTTGGTTACTTTGAGATGAGTGGTGGAAAAAATAAAATGATATCCTGACATTCATGTCATCTAACTTTTCTAAGGTTGTGAAATTCCTTGTTGCATAATTTAGCAACGTGCGTGAATGGTGTCATGAGTGGAAGTGAGAATTTGAGATACCTCGGTATTAAATACCTGGAAAATAAGGAACCTATGAACTACTATTGGTATCGCTGTTAGTAAAATTCGTTCTGGTACATAACTAGAAAATTCGTGCAGTTGATTTTACTATGAAAGTTCCTGCAATCATGCTAACACAAATTGCTGATACCAAGTCATATAAACTTAAAAAGTGCGTTGGTTGTCGTCTTCATTTGAACTCTTTTCTATAATGTGGGAAGCCAATACATATTTCTTCGTTAATTTTTCAGGTAGTTGGTTCAGAAAGCATTGAAGGAGAGGATCAGGGAACACAAATCACTAAATTCCTAGAAGGATACAGAGAAGGAAGAACTGTAAAGAAATCATTTAGTGGGCCATCGTTGATGCAGTTTATCCATAGATCTTTTGACATTAGAATGGTGTACATCGTTGTTTTTATGATTGCAGTGCTGATGCTTATTCAAACCTTAGGTAGTAAAGGAGATGATGGTGAATATCAGAGAGTACCAAACCAAGAAAAGGTTGATCAACCAAGTAGCTCTACCTCAGAAGGTGAAAGCAAAGAGTATAAAGAAGGTGACAAAGAAGACTAAATTAATTATAACATATACAAGGATCATCACTTAATTATAGCTGGATTTGGCTTTAGAATTACCATGCCTTTTGGTATGTGTAAATATTTTAGAGTCTGTATTTTTCATAAATTTTGAGTACTGTCCAAACTAAACTTATGTTTTTATTTGCACGTTTTAATTAGTTATTTCTTGTCATGAAGGCTTATTTATTACTTTCAACGTGGCATTGATGAAATGGAAGTGTTATTTCGATTATTATTATTGTCTACATCATTCCTAGATATAATAATTAATTTAAGTTGTTGGTGTGGATCATTCTTGCTCCATTATAACTTTTATTGGTAAATTACTCAATTTGTTATTCAAACTTTTATTTTTGCCAGAATTTATTGTCTTTATAATCTAGTGTCATTATAAGATTATAAAAAAGCATGATAAACTTGACTACTTGTATACAGCTCACCAAATTGATTTGGATAAGACTTGGTAATTTTAATTTCGGTGTTTGTTTGAATCTTCTTTGACTTGAAGTTTCCAGGGTCATTATCTGTCCATAGAAATATTCTCAAGTGTTATTCAACTATTTGATGGGATTTAATTCAACATAAAAATAAATAAAATAAAATATATTTTGCACGAGCACTTTCTATTTTTTTTTATAATTTCCAACCAACGGATTACCTTGATCTGCCGCAGAATGTTACAATCAATTCAACTTAGAGACAAAATAAACAAAAAAACACAAACACAGGGACATACCTGCACTTGGTCTGAATTATGTGGTAGGTAGGTCTTTCAACAACTTGTATAAGAAAACAATACAAAAATACAAAAATTATATGATACAAAAATTGTGATTTTTTTTTATAAAGATGTAGGTTATTTGAACAATTATTTTTAGACAACTTATGAAACAATAAAAAATATACAAAGAAAAGTAGAGATTGACATAAAAGCCAAAACAATTGAGAAAAATGAAAAACAACCGAGAGTATGAGAGGTAATTGTATCAACACAAACAATTATTATTATAAACAAAAATTTAATTTTTAGATTCAATGAAGAAATGATTTATATTATATACCACATATAATTTATTTAATGAATCGTTAATTTTGCCTTAAAATATTGACCGGAGGGGGTGCATATTTTAAATTTCTTTGAGTGCAGATTTAATTAAATAGTATTTTTTTTTCAAAAAGTGTGACATTTATTTTATACAATTTTGATCGCTATCTAGATTTTTAACCCTAAAATAATAATAATTATAATTTAAAAAGTAGTTAATAGATTTTTAACCCTAAAATAATAATAATTATAATTTAAAAAGTAGTTAATTTTGGCTTAAAAATTGTTGTTTTCAATTTAAAATTATATTTCGGTCAATGAATTACAACTTTGACTTCAAATGTAGGAAAAAAGTCAAATAAATTTATTTATCTAATTTAAAATTTAAATCAAATACATTTGTTTTGTTTGATTAATATTTTTTCTTTATATTCGAGACCAAAGAAAACAACATTTTTAGGTAAAAGTTACCCCTAGTACAATGAGAAATGATATTTGAACGACATTTTTTGACAACTTTTGTGACAGCTTTCTCTCTCACACTCAGTGTCCTTCTACTTTCTCTCTCTATTGCTTTGATTTTTGTACCACTACCTAAATTTTTTTGTATAATTTGGTTGTCAAACAAGCTGTCACAAGAAAATGTTGTTCAAATAACAATGCTCCAGTACAATAGCAAAAAGGTGATGCTAACTTGTGCCATAAGGGCACAAGTTAATGAGCTAAAAAAAGAAATAATAAATAAATTTTATATTAGAAATGTAAATTATTAAACTTTTACAAAATTGAATACACAAGTTCTAAAAAAATGTTTATATATTTAGTTTTTTAACTTGCGTCTTTAGGGCACAAGTTATCACTTCTCTGACAAAATAATAAAATACTATAAACAGATTTGTTTAAGAGTATAATTGAAATAATATAAAATCATCTATTTTTGTCGGATATAACTAACATTCAAACGACACTTCATATTCGTCTATGCATTTTTTTTGTCGTGTGATAACATGTGTAAATTATAAACAATGTATTTTATCGAATTTTGAATAAAATTATAAATATTAATAGTTTTTAAACGATATGCATAGAAATATCTTACTTTCAAATTATAACAAACTATATTTATCTTTTACCAACAATATAAAAAATAAAATATAAATTCTTATTTTTTTCAATAACAATATATCATTTTTATTTTTATAGTCAAAAGATATGAATTGGTAAAAGTTATAAATTCATATTGTTCGTATTATCACCGCCATACTCAGACTTTCACATCAGTCATCAAAGGTAATGGTGACACCTACTTACGTCTCCATGATAACTTCATTCGTATTTTTCTTTTCTTTATGATGGGAAATTAGTTGTCTGACAATCAAATAATTCTTTTTTAATAACAAAATTATATATTTACAGATCAAAGATCGATTGAGTGAGACAGACTCCGGTGAAGCACTCCTCCTCCAGCGGCGTGAAACAAACGATACCATATATTGTAATTATTTTTCGATAAGGGTAAGTCACTTTTCAAATACGATTTGTATATGCGTTTTTTTTCTTCTTTTTCTAACTCAGTATTTTTGCACATAATTATGAAGATTAATTCCTTGTGATTTGCGAGACTTAAATAAATGACAAACTCTCCAAAAGTTTTACGAATTTTGTATATAGAGAAAAATCGAGATTTTAAGAACGTTCTCATTAATATTCACTATTTTATTAAGTGAAACATATATATATTACTACTTTATGTATAATCATTTTCAAATTGCAGCACCCATATATATTTCTCATAGTAAAAGAGTGATGTTTTAGAGAGTATTTTAAAGAGGGTGTTCATAACACTTATGTTTAAATATATGTTTGAAATGAGAATAAAATAGAGATAAAAAGTAAGAAAAGTAAACATAGTACTTGTAATTTTATTTTGGGACGTAGATGTAGTGGTAAACATCATCCGAAAATTTATGCACACAAAAAATCTCAAATTCAAAATAGATTAACCATAAAAAATGTTCGATCTAAAGATAATCATTTGGGTTGAGTCATACTGACGGATTACATTTGAATTTTAATGTTAAAATAATATAACTATTTTTCTTTTAAAAAAATTGTACATTATTGTTTTTGACATTACATACAATGTACATGCAAATGCGTTGACTAAAATGAGACAAATACCATGAAATAAAACATTGGCAGTCAAACAACAATTAAATAAATAGTTTAAAAGCAATTAAATAAAATATAAAGGAAATTCCCCTAAAAAATAAAAGAAATGATTAACTAATAATACTGATTATTTATTTGTTTCTTCTGAATTGAAACAATGATCAGATATTTTAATAACATTTTCATTTCCTTGTAGCACACTTAATAATATGATAATATGATGAGTATATTGTGTCTCGTAAGCTTAAATATATATAAGGTACGGAGTTCAAAACTCTGAACACCACCAAATAATATATTATACTTTATCAATTGAGCTAAATTTGCATGGACCCTTAAAATATAATTAAATTAATTAATTATTTAACTAACCAATAATATATTTGTGAAAAATTATTTATCAACTAATAATAGTACTAACATCTTCTTTTCATGTATTGGCTTGGGATACGTAAGCATGCTGCTCTTTTATGAGGTCTCAGATTTAATTTCTTTTTATGTCAATTTAAGTGGGCGAATTCAGTTTCTTAAAAAAAAATAAATCATCTTTTCCTATTAAAAATAAAACAAATTTTGTTTTGACAGAGATAACAACAATATAATTATCTCTGATATTTGATGCTTAGTAGAAACTTTATAAGATATGACATACTGATTATTTTTCTCATTATTGTAACAATATTAAATTTCCCATTTTGCTGTCACAATATTATTTGCAATCAATTCGAAGAAAACAGAGAGCATCAAAGGAATAGAACAAAGGAACATTCATTTTTGATATGGAAGCTGATGTTTCTCTTCTTTTTGCAGTGTTTCCGAAACCCTAATTTTCAAAATTCCCAATTTCTCCTTGGATGATTTTCAACCCAAAATCTAATCTTTCGTGCTTTTTTATTCAATTGCTTTGATGGGTTCCTCGAATCTTTGCTTCTTTTTCTTCTCTTTGTTGAGTTTCTGTGCTATGGCGGCTGCTAAGGTTGTGTTGATTGGGAACAACATCACTCTCTCGTTTGATGATATTGAAGCTAATTTCGGTGAGTTTTTCTGGGTTTTGTTTTTTGCCTTCGAATTTGGATTCTATGTTATTTGATTTCAGCTAGTTTGGTTAAGTTTGAATATGATTTTGATTTTATGGAATTTGTGAGTATTGGAAATTCTTACACTGGTAGTGTTTTTGGCTTACTGGAAAGTCAAATCCTATCTAATAAAGAAAGGAAAAAAGAAAGAGAGAGAAAAGGATTTGAATTGATGCTGGAATATGTCAACAAACAGTTGAGGCATGCAAAGCATGGAATTAGTCACATGTACTTATATCAGATAATATTATCACGTAGTTTGAATCTTGTAGCCGACCCTACTTACTGGGATAAAACTTGGTTGTTGTTGTACTTATATTAGATAACATTACGGCGTAATTTGATCCATGTAGCCGATCCTACTTACCGGGAAAGACTTTGGTTGTTGTTTGTTGAACTTACATCAGATAACAGATACTTACCTCTCTATAGTTATATTCTAGAATTTGCATTACTAAAATTGTGTTTCCTTTGTGAAAAATGAACAAGTGAAGAAAAGTACAAGTTTGATGTGATGCTGTTGTTCTAATGTTTTTGTTTTGAATGTGATGGTTGTGGTGGTGATTTTAAAAACCATAGACTTAAAGCATATACTTGCCATTCCTAAGATAAATTCCGGATTTATTTTTGTAATTAAATTTGTGCTTTGTTTGGGGAAAAGATGGTGATGAAGAAGAATGTAAATTTGTTGCTGTGTTATTGTTTTAATATTATAGTATTGCATTTGATTGTGGTGCTGATGTTAAATTTATCTGTCTCTTTTTGTTAATATTAACTGGCTTTTGATTTCAGCTCCATCGGTCAAAGGTTCTGGAGAATACGGAGCCTTATTCTTGGCAGAGCCGCTTGATGCATGTACAGAACTTACGAATAAAGCTAGAACACTTTCGAATGCTAGTTCACCTTTTGTTTTGATGGTTAGAGGGGGCTGTAGCTTTGAGGACAAGGTTAGGATTGCACAAAGTGCTGGCTACAAAGCTGCAATTGTCTATGACAATGAAGATGGTGGCATCCTGGTTGCAAGTAATGACCCATTGTTTTATGTAGCAACATTTTGTTCTTTATCTTTCTCTTCGTATATGCGATTGTCATCAAATTATTTTTGACACATAAAAAATGCTAATGTGAGTTGTATGGTACACTAACTGGTTGTGGCAAAATTGTTTTGTATAGACTAGAGATCCATTATCTTGAAACGTTGTTGCTGTAGATTTTACAGAAGTTGGTAAATAGTTTCATTATTACAATATCTCTTGGAAGGAAAATATCAGGGTTGTAGCTTAGTATGTGGTGCATATTGATTCTTCTCTCTCTCTCTCTCTCTCTCTCTCTTTTCTTTTTTATTTTATTTTTTTACAGCTAAAACATTCGTAGTCTGCAGTTCTATGTTGCTAGAAAAGAAATATCCATTGGAAGTAGTTTTTGAATTTAAACTGGATATTCACTTTCATCTTCTGAACCTACTAAGTACAGTTTCATATATTTTGATCATGTAACTATATGAACTGATCTTGCATGCTACTGCCTGAGTGCTTGAGTAGTTCTCTGTTTACAGAAGATGCTAGCTGTAAAATTATAAAGGATAAGATATGGGATTCTTGTTTTTCTCTATCAAAGGTATACCCTGATATCTGGTGGGAATGGAAGTCTTCAATACATGCCAACTGTTGTAATATACACCTTTAGAGACTACTGAAATGAAGAAAAATTCTTGACTGTGAGGTCTAGGTTTGTTGCTTGGTTATCGTATGTTAAATGAAATGTTAAGAGAAACATTTGTCTGTTTTTCTTCCCATAAGTGGTATTCTTTGCATATGTTTAGATTGGGATGTTGGCAATGATTGAACAACATTCTGGAAAAGCTTGGGGATGATAATGCATATACAATATAGGGGTAAAAAATTGAAACTTGGCAATAATGTAAAATCTATAATGCTATTGATGACCATTTCTTGTTGGATTGATTTCTTGTTTTCTTTTGATATATATCTGTATATTTGTTCACACACCTGAGTCATATTCTGATAAATTATAATTTCTGATTAGTGGTTTTTTAATTTCAGTGGCAGGAAATTCTGCTGGTGTAAGAATACATGCGGTATTTGTTTCAAAAGCTTCGGGTGAAATACTAAAGAAATACACTGGTTTAACTAATGTGGAAACATGGCTCATTCCAACTTTTGAAAACTCAGCATGGTCTATCATGGCAATTTCGTTCATTTCCCTGCTAGCTATGTCTGCAGTGCTGGCCACTTGTTTCTTCGTCCGCAGGCATCGTATACGAAGAGAAAGGCCTCGAACTTCTTCTCATGTTCGTGAATTTCATGGCATGAGTAGTCGCTTAGTGAAAGCAATGCCAAGTTTGATTTTTACTTCTGCTTTGGAAGATAACTGTACATCAAGAACATGTGCCATCTGCCTTGAAGATTATTGCGCTGGAGAGAAACTCAGGATTCTGCCCTGCTGTCACAGTAAGTCTTCCCATGCCATATTTTTTCCCTTTTTCAAATTCAGTGTATTGTTGGTTTGATCTATCTTCGAATAACATTTATGTACTGTGTCCAATTTATTATTGGATTGGTTGTTGTTCCTGTGTTGAGACATATGAAAGCCTTACACATTTGTGTTAACTTTTAATATAAAAATATAAATGCTAGTTATCATTATCTGGCAAATGAGAATGTCTTTGTCATGATGGCTATTTTCCCAGGATTTCCGGCTGTGTCTCTTTGGTTTTATTGAAGAAGAGTATAACATGAATTCTTTTTAATAATTCTATTCTGAGATGGAAGTAATTGCTGAAATGATTTTATTGAAAAATATAAATGCTAGTGCATGAAATAATTTAATATTAATTGCCGACCAAAATCATTCGATTATAAAAAAAAAAATGCTGACCAAAAACAGGTTTGCTTGGGGACCTAGTACACATGTTCCATTTAATTTGTTTGAACTGTGGTGTTTTCTGTACCTGTCCTTTAACAATACGAGAGTTCAAATCCCAGTATCATCAGTGAAGTCCATTACCTTTATCCTTGATGAAATGATGCCTTCCTAGTTTTCTGTTTTTCTTTGTTTTCGATTTTGCCATACACTTCCTGGCTATTGATATGTTGTTTCAAAGAAAGATTATTCTATGCAGCCCGTTTTGAAGTTGCCAGTATAGCGTGCATGTTAAATTGTGTCATTGTTTGTTACAGATTATTCTAATTCAATTTTTTTCCTGGCGACTTATTGACAGAGTTTCATGCTGCCTGCGTGGATTCTTGGCTTACTTCGTGGAGAACCTTTTGCCCAGTTTGCAAGCGTGATGCAAGAACGGGTCTGGCTGATCCACCACCTTCAGAATCCACACCTCTGCTGTCATCAACCCCGTCATCTGCGGCATCCTCTTTCGTGTCTTCTATGAGGTCATCATTTGCTTCATCTTCAGCAATACAAATTGGTTCACCGTCGCAATCTGTTTCTCGTAACCACTCTTTAGCAAGTACCCCTTACAATCAGCCATCTCTAAGGTCCTACCGTCAATCCCCCTCCCTAAGCTTCAGCCGTAGCTCCGTGGATCTTAGGAACGCATCCCAAAGATCTCTAGCTTCACACATGAATTCACCACGTTCCATCGGTTATCCATCTTTATCATCTCTTAACTCAAGGTACTTGCCTTCACACATTCCAAGTCCAAGCAATGCTTCAGTAAGTTTCCTCGGTTCATCCAGTCATCAGCAGCATCCACTCCGATATAGTGAGTCAGCCTCAAGCTTCTCACCATTTGCGTCTGCCAACTCCCTTCCGGAATGTTGAATTGTTCAATTGGATTTAATCATATGATTGAGATGTCTGTGCGGTTGAACCCGTGATTGCCGAGTCATTGAACTAATGAGTGGCCAAATGATGACCGTCAGTCTATGTCCATGTCGACCCATCGACATTCCCTCCTTCCGTTTTGTGTCTCCTCTGGCAAATGACTTCCTTGTTGGCATCTGGTGTACATTGTAACATCTTGTGATGTTAGTTTTCTTTACATGTGATGGTTATGGTTCTTACATTTTTCAGGTTGGTGAGCTTGAGTACAGTAGTCACCACCAGTGTGTTGTTTACGCTTTGATTATTGATGTTTTGTTATAGCCTTGATTTTCAAAGTATAGTTAACTTGCTGCTAACAAGAGAAATGCTGGACTGTATAGACAGATTGAAGTCAGAAGAGCTGTTTGTATTTTGTCTAATATGTTTGTCCAATTGAATGATGAGATTATGTGATACTCTTGGAGTTATTACCTACACATACCTTATCATCTAACTTCAACAGTGAGTGTCAATAATATATGTACAAATTCGGTGGGATTTAGCTTCACTGTTGATTCAGATAGATATGTATGTTGGCCATTGTCATCAACTTTATTTAAACCTTAGGGATGCATTGGCTAATGATAGCAATTTTTTTTTTCTGCACCAGGAAAGTTCATCAGCAATATATGTTAAACTATGTTTTAACCCAAAACTTCAAAATTCAAGGAAATTAATTACAGCTTTTCATTCCCTTGGTACAATACGTAGTTCATATTAAAGATTACAGAACACACTCCAATAATACAAAATATACTGAATGTCACAGGTTGATCAATCAATTACTCAACACACCGAACCTTTACTCTAATACAAGAGAATACAACTTTTCCAATAAAAGAATACAAGAGAACGTTAAGTTTGGTGAATTGGTATAGCTGTTCAAAGTAGATTGAAACTTTTGGCAAAGTTAAGAGAAGAGTTCTTGCAGAGCCCCTAAAAAAAAAGTCCAATCCTTAATGAGAGTCTCTTGAATACTTAGCCAGTGTTTGGTGCAGGGGTGGTGTAAATGCAGTCTTGCGTTTAGTCTGAAGCTCAAATAGGTAGCTTAATAAAATTGCGGTGAGAACGGCATCATAACGCGAGATTGGCTGTTTGTACACGTTACCAAACATGCCATTAGATGGTCTTAAATGTGAGATAATCGAGCGGTTTAAGGATATTGAGGCAAATATTATGGAGGTTTGGTCGGAGATGAAACCTGCTCTAAGTTTCAAAGCTAAATTACCTTCTCCAACTCCTTTATTTCTCCCACTTGCTTCTTACTTTTTTTAAAAGCCTTCCCCTCCCCCATCCCATCTAAACTCCCCAACATAGCCTTAGTGTACTCAGCTGATGCTTGCTGTCATTTTATTGGTTTTGATGGTGCCAATTTTAGCCTGTGCTAATGTGGTTGTGACTAAATCTTACATAATTGTTTTGAATTTTGGTGATGCTTAATATTCCTAGTGTTAAAATTTTGATTCCTACTTTTTTTAGTTATATACCATTTTTCCCTTTAAAAAACAAAGAATTCGATTCCTGCAAACTATTGTTAAAAATCAAAATCTTGCTGGTTTAATGCTACATTTGAGAATTAACCTGTTAAACATATATATACTCATTCAACAATATTGGCACTATGAAATTTACATTAAGGTTTAAGTGTTAAAAAAACTGACTATTTCATAGATGAGAATGAAGCAATGGGAACATAATTGATTCTTCAGCAAGACTCTTGGTTGTTCTCTGCTGCATTTTTTTCTTTAGCAAGACTTGACTTTGTTAGCAAGAAAGTGATGAGTCAAGTTGCGTTTCTTCTTTTGTATTTAATTCTTCTGTTCCAAGTTGGATGTCCTTTGACTTTTGTTAATCCTTGCTTCAAAGAAGAGACCGTTAATCTTTGTCATTTTTTTATTGT
>Ga0315913_1000114_pt1 | contig 49054 bp, 25 predicted proteins | sample MpolsnodulesMG_FD_207736 | JGI IMG/M metagenome (GOLD analysis project Ga0315913, IMG submission 207736) | Medicago polymorpha root nodule microbial communities from Los Angeles, California, United States - small nodules | ecosystem: Host-associated > Plants > Roots > Nodule | place: USA...
ATATTCTTTCATTCAACATAATAGAACTAATACAAGATGGAATCAAATCAAAAACATGGTGACTAGCATACAATCTTGACTCCCTTGCTAAAGTATGGGCGACAAAATTTGCTTGTCTCCGAATAAATCTTATCTTAAAGTTTGGAAATTGTTGTAATAGCGATCTACAAGAAGACAAAATATTGTCAAAATCTGATTGGTTGTTAGATTTATCCATGATGTCTTCCACCACTAGCTTGCAATCTAGCTCAATTTGCACCATTGATAATCCTAGTTCCCCAAGCCAAGATATAGCTTCCCTTAATCCCAATGCCTCTGCCTCCAATGGACTTGGATAACACCCAAACCATTTAGTTAGAGCTTTCACAAACTGACCTTGAGTGTTTCTGATACACATTCCAATTCCAAAGCATTGTTGATCACCAAATAATGTTGCCTTTATGTTGCACTTCACATACCCTTCACGAAATATTAATGAGTGCTCTAAGGACTTACTTCACGAAATATTTCCTTTAAAAAAAGGTTAAATGTCATGTCCCTAACGGTATAAATTTTATTTTGCGTATACTTCTGATCAAAATACATACGCAACATAAATTATAAAGACTCCTTAAAAAAAATTATAAAGACCCCTTCAAAAAAATATTTATAAAAATATTTTTAAAATTAACTTATAAAAATGGTATGTAAAGTATTTGATTGGAGACATGTTTAAAAAATATTACATCCTTGGGCATACAATATGCATACAAACCAAATTATTCTCTTATATTCATGTTAAAATATATGCTAACTAATGTGTCGAGAATACTAGTTAAGGAAGCTAAATGTAAAATTCTAAGTTAAAAGTGATACTTTAAGATTTTGAGACATTGACTGCATAACCTTTTAATGTAATATTACTATATTTGTTTTTTTAACCGATTAACAATTTTTTTGTCAAAATAAAAACGGTTAACAATTTAAATATGAGTAGTGATATTTGAACAACTCATTTTAGACAACTTATGTGACAACTTCTTTTTTCTCTCTTTTCATTGGTCAAAAACAATGGAGAGAGAAAAAGAAAGAAAGAGAATAAGAATATAATATGATATGAGAGAGAAAAAACTGTCAAAAGGTTGTTATAAAATGGTTGTACAAATATTATTTCTCTTTAAATATGTTTTTAGTTCTTACAAAATCAAGAGTTTTCAATTTTAGTCTCTAAAAATTTTTAATGGTAATTTTAGTTCTCCATAATATTGAAATTTGTAAAGATAGTCCATATTTTGAAAACTTTAAAAAAAAGTTATATTTTTAATCTTACAAAATAGTCCCTATGTAATGTTAATAGCGACTAAAAATGAATAGATTTTTTAGAAAACTTGAAAATTTGTAATTTTGTACGAATTAAAAACATATTTAATTTTTAATTTTTAAGGACGGTTAAAATACAGATATTGACATACTGTTACAGAAGCTCACAGCTCACCCACTGATTAACACACACGAAAGAAAACTCACCCATCGTTACAACTCAACAACTGTGTTGCACTGGCACAATATTTAAACGGAACGGATTTTAATGAAAAATGATTTAGGTCAAGCAGATCGATATTTCCCTTGCACCGAATTAATTTCCTAAAATAACACAAATCCATCCCTTAATGACTGATGTGATGTATAAACCGTGTGATTAGTTAATAAATTAGGCCCATTTTAATCACAGCAATAAATGACTGAAATCTCCATTTAATTTGCCTACGAAATTTTCTACTATCCCACCGCATAAACCTGGTCTATAAATAAATAAAAAACGCGTCTAACTAGTTCAGTGGTGACAGTGTAAAAGAAAGAGTGAGGGTTTAGAGAGTAATAAAATGGCGCAGCAAGTGAATAACGAAACAACACCTTCAACGCCGGGGAAATTAAAACCGGATAAACCTCATCACCGCTTTAAAATCCACCCTCCACATTCAAGATACACATTCATTTGCATTCTCTTATCTGCTTTCGTTGTTTTTCTTTTATTCTCCACCTTCAACCCTCCACCACCGTCAACCACCGCTCCTCGCCGTGTCCTCGGTGACTCATGGGGCGGTTCTCACTGGGAACGTCTTGTCTCCAAATCCGCTCGCCGCAATTCGCCATCCAACAAAATCGTTCTCGTCACCGGCGCCGCTGGTTTCGTCGGAAGTCATGTCGCACTCGCTTTAAAACGCCGCGGTGACGGTGTTCTTGGGATTGATAATTTCAATCGGTACTATGATGTTAACCTTAAACACGCTCGTCAGAAGCTTCTAGAACGCGCCGGAGTTTTCGTTGTGGAAGGTGATATCAACGACGGTGCGCTTCTCAAGAAGCTTTTCGATGTGGTTCCGTTTACGCACGTGATGCATCTCGCGGCACAAGCTGGTGTTCGTTATGCTATGCAAAACCCTAACTCATACGTTCACAGCAACCTCGCTGGTTTCACCGTTCTTCTAGAAGCTTGCAAATCTGCAAATCCTCAACCAGCAATTGTTTGGGCTTCGTCTAGCTCCGTTTACGGATTGAACTCAAAGGTTCCGTTTTCGGAGAAAGATCGAACAGACCAACCGGCGAGTCTCTATGCAGCGACGAAGAAAGCCGGTGAAGGAATTGCGCATACTTATAATCATATCTACGGGCTTTCGATCACTGCGTTGCGATTTTTCACTGTTTATGGACCTTGGGGAAGGCCTGATATGGCGTATTTCTTCTTCACAAAGGATATTTTGAAGGGGAAACAGATAACAGTGTTTGAATCACCAGATGGTGGATCAGTGGCTAGGGATTTTACTTACATTGATGATGTTGTTAAGGGTTGTTTAGGGGCTCTGGATACGGCAAAAAAGAGTACTGGGAGTGGTGGAAAGAAGAAAGGCTCAGCTCAATTTAGGGTTTTCAATTTGGGGAATACTTCACCTGTTCCTGTGAGTAAGCTTGTTGCTATTTTGGAGAAGCTTTTAAAGGTTAATGCAAAGAAGAGAGTGCTTCCGATGCCAAGAAACGGCGATGTTAAATTCACTCATGCAAATATTAGTTTGGCTCAGAGGGAATTTGGTTATAAACCTACCATTGATTTGGAAACAGGGTTGAGGAAGTTTGTGAAGTGGTATCTTGAGTTTTATTCTTCTGGGTCTATCAAGAAGGGATCTTCATCTTGGTGATTCTTTTGTTGCATTTGTCATTGCTTTCTTTTCTTTTACAATGGATATTTTAGTTTATTTTTCTCTTTTTGTAATTTGGTTTATTTTTAGTCTTCCATTTTATGCATGCCTTCTAGGTTAGTCCTTGTACATTCTTCATTTCTGATTTGAGAGATCAAATTGATATGATACTACTAATTATGTTTCATGCTATGCTCTCTTTTCTTTTTATGTTTTGAATTCAGATTCTGATCATGGCCTTGTAATATGAAATTGTACTCTGAATTTGATTGTATGAACAATTTATTTAATTGATTATTCAATATGCTAGTATGCTGGTAGTATTTTTAGAGTATTCAATTAAGCACCAAGGTTTTAAATAATGGTTATGGTCATGTTGCTATCATTAACTCTGCAAAGAGTCACAGTGAAACGCGACCAGTGCAGCCTCAATTGCGGTTGTGTTACGGTTTCGACTATCAAAAATCATTAAGTCGCTGCTTATTTTAGAGTGGCTGACCTTTACTTGAAGCCCTGATAAGCACATATTCAGAAGTTTTTCCTTGAACTTGTTGAAATAAGTACAATTCAACTTATGAATATGCCTTGACTGATTTTTTAGTACACTAGCATTCAACTATTAGTTTAAGTGCCTAATGCTTGTGTTCTGACATACTGTATAAACTCTTCTAAACACCTTATTAGTAATTTTTATGTACTTGTTTTGCATCTTTTCGGGTTTTAAACTGGCTTGTCAGTTGGTGATGAATTAACTAGTTATTTTGCTTTGAGGATATAATGCTGGTAATGTTGCTAACATGATTTTGTCATTCTTTGATTCTGATGATAAATAAGATTGCTACTGCTTGCCGATGTGCAGGTATAAGTCATACCAGTGATGACATTTGATCAAAATAAGTTTCTGTCATAACGAGTATTGTTTAGTTTTAGAGTGACAGTTAGTAGAAGCATATAGCCTATTTGTTTTTCACATTTAAATGCCGTTTTATGGCAGCCAGTTTAGGATGATGATTGAGTACTTAACAGGTGATCATTGCAATGAAGTTGAATCTGAACAGAACCGAACTGATAAATGTTGATTATTGGTCATGTCCCTCTGTAATCATGTGGATTGTAATGATATTTATTCAAGGAAGTTTGATGACAATTAACTTTAATCAAATACTTCCTAGAAATTTATATGTTAATTTCACATTTCATTGGCAGTTTGGCTCTATATCTTGATCTAAACTATCAATTGTGGCTTAAAGCCTTAAACATGAATGCATGTAGATCATATACTGTGTGAATTAATGCTTATCATCTCACCTCAACCTTTGTCATGGAAAGGTTTTTATAGGCAGACATCAATTTTGAGTAGCCATGAAGTGCTGCTCACAGATTTCCAAATTCTAATTCGAGGAAGCGCAAAGCTTTTGTCAAGCAACTTGACAGGAAACTGCTGCAGCCTATATATAGAAGAGTTACTAAAATAAGCTGTGGAAATGCAGGATTACTTTTGATTTCTGAAATGTCCATATCAGGTAAACACTAGACAATAGTAATTCTGCAGGGGTCATCGTCCTTCGTTTGGGGGGCAAAATTGTTGCTTTCAAACTCAAAGTGACTTAAGAAGCATTTGGTTATATATTAACTGCAATGCTAGTTTTGAAAATGATCAAGTTGTTCAGTTAGTACCGCTTCATTTTTCTGGTACAGAATTGATTGATTACATGCAATCTTGTTGCAATTCTTAGGTCGTTGTCCGATAGTGATTGAAGAAACTTTGTACCAAACTTACTAATGACTCAACTGATTCTTATTCTTCATATGGTCAATGGGTTTATTGTTTGAAAGTGGTAAAAAACCAAACATGTAAAATGTCAACTGTTAATGATCAAACTTATGGGCCCGGAAATTTAATTCATTTAAGAGATGAGTTGAAATTTGTACCTCAAGCTTTGATTACTCATTAGATACCTCACTCGCTCTTTACATATTGGAAGATCATCTACCACCTATACTATTTCGTATAGCACACGTTTGCTTGCTCATAGCGTGACATTCAATTCAAGTACTCGAACTACTTTCTTTGTAGGATTCATGATTATAGTAATACAAACATATTTTCGGTTATAACTTTTGGGTGCTTTGAATTTCGACAACGCAAATCTTTATTTTTTATGAAACTTTCTACAGTAGCCATACTTTGAAATCTGTAAGAAGTATGCACCATGAACTATCTTGCTTATTCTAACCCAACCTGCATTTTTGTAAACTAGAGACTTTGAAACTTTCTCTAACACTCATTCTTTTATTGGATGAAACTCAAGTCTCACCATTTTATGTGAGACCTATTTCAAAGTGTGATACCTACAAAGATTAGAGAGTGAGTGTTGGATATTGTTCATATCAATAAACGACACTTGTAGGGAGCGAAATAGATTCCCAGTTGTTACTGCTTTGCATGGTTATGGTTCTCTATGATTTGATCTAAATCAATAGATGATATTGTATAAGCGTGTGTTTAGTTGTACAGTTGATAAAAATTTATTTGAATAAACAAGTTAACATCTTTTAAAATGTGATGTAATAGTCCATTAGATTATTCTATTTCATGATTTTTTTTAGAGGTATTATATTTTATGTGTTGATGTTCTAAAATTGCCTTTCAATTATTTAGTTAAATAATGACACCAAAATATCGTACATTAATTATTAGAGGTATTTGCTATAAACTTTAATCGATTTTTTTTTGAAAGAATTTAATCGATTATTTATGTATCTAATAACTTGAAAACATATATTTAAGGATATTTTTTTTTTTATAAATAAAACAAATTATTTAAAGACAGAGTAAACGACTATGAGTGATGTTTCTAGTGAGACTTTTTTATGGTGCTTTTGTAATTGAAAGATCCTGATAAGTTAGCTTGGGAAGAGACCAGGAATGTTAATCAAATTAAAGAGGCAAGAGAGGGGATGGGTTTTATACTATGCAATGACAGCTAAGTGCTAACAAACTTTTTTTTTTTTTGATAAAACAGGTTACAAACATTTGAAGAGAGAATATTCGGCGGATAACCTTTACAATAAATTACGAAAAAATTAAATAAAAATATAAGTTCATATGAGTTTTTTCTGAAAGACAAAAATGTATGTACATCTTCCAAAAAAAAATATATATATGTACATATGATACTTTTTTTGAAGTAATGTATGTACATATGATACTATTAGCCGAAGAATAAATTAATAATTTGGATCCTATAAATACAACTCAAATGACAAAGTATACCTTTAACCTACGATTCTTAATTTCTCAAGTGTGTGGGTTTTACCGATAGATTATTTGAAACTAAGAAAAATCACCAATTTAGTTGATAAAATATTACTTTTGTCAAAAAAAAAGTTAATAATATATTACTCTATTATTTAATTCATAAAATATAGAAAGAAAAAAAAATAGTCCTATAACTACGAAATCATTTATTTTAGGTCTTCCAAGTATATGAAAAAAAAAATACTCTTAAAAAAAATATATGAAATATTTTGTGCTAATTCCTAATAGTATATATTTACATGTATCTTAAAGAGGTATATGAAAAAAAAATCTCTAAAAATAAAGTATGTGAAATTTTTTATTCTACTCTCCAATAGTATATGTTTACACGTATCTTAGAGAAATGGTATTTTGAAATCCAAATTTTGATATAGAAAAAACACACAGTTTCATAATTTTTATGTGTATTTTTGAAAAGTGTGTGAGTTGTAGAAGATAAAAAGTAAGAAAGATTGAGATACACATATATAATATCATATATAATCAATGTATTTTGATGTTTAAATAACCCAACTCATATCTACAGACATAATACATGTTTTATATATGTTGTAGACTACTTATTACATTTATATACTTTGTGAAGTAAATTGAAGAGAGTGGTAATATAATGATTGAATTGATTGTTAATTCTTATTATGGTTAGAGGCATTGAAGACTACAATTTATAGCCTTTTCATAGAAGGCCTCGGATGAAGGATATTGTTTACATAGGTTGGAAGTGACCACGTAAATGTTGGATTAAGTTTAAGAGTGATGGTGCTTGCATGGATAAGGGATAGATTGTTGGGTGCGGTGGTATTTTTTGTGGCACATACGATAGATGGATCAAAGCTTATGTTAAGAAGGTTGGAGATTATGACTCAAAGAAGGTTGAATATATCAATGTGTGAATTTTTATCGTTCTATAACTTAACATGTCAATTATTAAACTAATGAATATTGGTTTAATTGGTAAAAAGTTGACTCACCTATAAAGACATGTGGGCTCTACTTCCGTTGTGATGTGTGTGAGAATCTCTTTAGTTAATAACTTGAAATACATTTGTAAGCGTGTTTTAGGTCTTAAAGTTTGTCTTGTTCCTTGTACATTCTAAAACCCTAATTCATCTAAAAAAAATTATTAAAAAAGAAAATATGTCAATTATTAATAGCATGAGACATATTATTTGACCCAATGAATTAGAAAAGTGGGGCAAAAAAATTCCCATTAAAAACCTAAAAAAATGGAGAAAAAGCGAAGGAAAAAAACACCGAATGAAAAAATGATTGTTTGTAAGCAACGTAATAAATAAGGTAAATTCTATGGTACACCCAAAAATTTGAGTGTATTGGTACACCAAATCAATAAATTAATAGTTAAATGTGTTATTTTTTGAAGAGAAAAATTGTTTTATGTCACCTATAATTATAATAATTAAATCTTATTTACCAAAAACGTCGAAGAAATAAAATAAAATTTTTCTGAATTTTTGGTACTCATAATAGAGAATTTTGATTATTTTTTACAATAAAATGTAAAAAAAATTAGTATGATTTTTATAAACATTAAAATGATGTTTTTTCTTATGAAATAACATTTTCTAAAATATAAATATCAACAAATACCTCTTTATTCCATAAAAATAATAGTTAATTTAAAGATTTTTGAAGTAGGAGTACCGGTACACCTTAATTGCGGGTGTACCGTAGAAGTTCCCTATAAATAATAACTGTAATGAAAAGAACAAAGATTCAATTAGTAAATTTGACAGGGGTAATTACTAATTTGATTGGATCAGATCAAAAATCACGAAATGGTATATGCCTGCGTGCAAAAACAATTATATTAATTTAATTAATAATAATGCATAGTACAATTATACATCATCGTGGTTCTTTTGTGTGCTGAATCGCAAGAATTGAAAAAGATCGGTGAAAGAATCAGAATCAAAATCAAAGTAGCAGGTTAGCGATGAAAGGCGCTTTTTCGGCGCCTGGTGATTACGTTCACTTCAAGTCTCAAGTTCCTCTTCACAAAATCCCTGTATGTTCGTTCATTTCTCAATTCATTATTCGTATTGCTACTGTTTATGCATTCATACATAGTTAGTTAGTTAGTTAGATCCAGCTCAATTTGTTTACTATTAATTGAGTAATTTCACTGTTTATGGTATTAAGGGTTTTTCATTAGGCTAATTCTTATTTGATGATTCTTTGTAGATTGGAACAAAGCAATGGCGATATTATGACTTTGGTCCTAAAGTTGTGCCTCCACTTATATGTCTTCCTGGAACTGCTGGAACTGCTGATGTTTACTACAAACAGATCATGTCTTTATCCATCAAGGTATTCTGTTGCTTCTTGTACGCGCACCTTTATTATATTCAATTCTATGAAGCACAGACACAAACACCAGACTCACACCGACTCGTTGACACTGATAGTAATTTAAGAAAATGACATAATTGAATGTAATTACATGTGTCCGACACTGACACTGGACATGTCTTCGATTAGAATTTGGAAGTATCAGTACTATAGAGCTTTTAATTCTATTTCTTTTTCATCAAGTGAAGTGAGAGAGATACCTTATAGTGGAAGTTGAAAAGATGTAGTGTTGAACATGCCATCTTACTTGGGTAGTTGATGTTAGCGGAAACAAGAATTGAAAAGTTAAGTATGCCTTGTGGCACTCCTAGGTTTCCAACACACGTGCAAACACATATGGGCGTATTGAGTGAAAGCATGCTGTCACGACAAAAATAATTATTGGCCATACAACATATAGGAGTGGTTAAGATTAGATTTGACAAAATAGTCAAGATTAAAACCAAGTATGTGATTTTTTGAAGTGATCATGTGGTCATTAAATAACTTTTTATCTTGAGTTCTGGACTATCCATTTATGGTCAAGTTTTGCTCGCTGCATGCTTTTATAAAAATAGCTCTCTCACTTTATATGAAAGATATTTATTGTGATGTATTTAATAATGTGAAACCGTCTCTACAACCGATGTATGCGACAAAATATCCTTTGTAATAAATAGCATCATACGACAAAATATGTATAACCGTCTCTATAACCGATGATTGTGCATCATTAATACATTATGTATAATGTTCTTTGTAATAAATAGCACTATGCGATAAAATATTCTTGTCGTATATTGCCTGCTAACACGAGTTTACTAGAATTCACTTTATTTGATGATTGTATACCTGTGTATACTTTCAATAATTCTCTTGTATTGCAATTCTTGAAGGAGTTACCTGTGTGTTCATTTAATGCAGGGCTACCGTGTCATATCTGTAGATATACCTCGTGTATGGCATCACACCGAGTGGATTCAAGCATTTGAAAAGTTCTTGGATGCTATTGATGTGCACCATGTATGATCTCCTCAAACCTCCATTGTGCATTGTGCTATCAATTTTTCTATCAAGCTGCTACTTAACATTCTCTGTTGTCTTTCATTTGTAGAGTTTTACTAAATATTATCTCACATTGAGGCTAAATATATAAATTGTTTGTTTTTGGAGCGATTGTGCTTTATTTGGTATCAAACATTGATGTACTCTTTGTTGAACAAATTGAGCATTTCAATTAATGGAAAGCTCTTTTTTGATAGTTTGCCGCTAGTTTAAAGAGTTATTTAAACTTCTCTTGAGCTTCTAACAACTTTTCAATTTTGTGCATCCTCTGATGTTCATATCAGGGGAAAGTTATTTTTGCGCATGTTTATGATTTTGTTAAGAGCTTTAACATGTTATAACTTTGGATATTGTGTGGGATGTATATATTAACTCCTTGATATTTTTAAGATTTCTCAACATGCTATAGAAATTGGGTTGGTCAAACAACCCAAGCCCAAGTGAAAGTCTAACCTTAACTAAAAATCTTGGAGAGTTGGCCTAAGTATGGAATTACAATCTTGGCACATTAGCCCAAGTATACATTGAAGTAAGGAGTTCAGTTTTAAGAGCTTCTTTGAAGATGCTCGCTTAAAAATTTAAATTGCTATTACAAATGAACTTGTTTACAATAAATGATGTGTTTTTCCTCTCCATATTTTTGAAGCCAAGTCCTTTTGTATTAGATTTTAAGATCCAGCATGTGAGCCTAAATAAATTGCTATTCTTCCGAAATTGCAGGCTAGCCTACTTTATTTTAAAGGTTTAATGATTATTTGAGCTACTAGCCGGTTACAATTTATAGCATGATATTTAGTTTAAGTCTTGGGTCTTTTTTTATCGAAAGTTCAATTATTCCAAGTTCCAACGGATAGCATTTCAGCAAGGATATAGTATGTTTCTGTAAATATGATTTATTTGGTTAAGACTCGGGTTCTGGACTTCTGGTCCTTTAATCTCTGCATGGTTAATCTCTTCTGCAAGTTAATTCTATGAATGATTGGAATAATTCCTTACAGAATGAAAGTTAGCTAACCAAATGTTTTGTTCATGTGACTGTTGAGGAGGAAATGCGCTCTACTTGATACATGCTTTTATTAGCTTTAACAACAAACTTCTCTGCTACTGAGTCTAAATATCTGTCTGAAAAACATACACATTTTTTTGGGTGATAGGTTCGAGTTCAACAACTTACGGATATATTTAGTAAACTGGTTTAATCTGTCACAGGTACATCTTTATGGAACATCACTTGGTGGCTTCCTAGCACAGCTCTTTGCTCAGCATCGTCCAAGACGAGTTCGGTCATTGGTTTTATCAAATTCATTTTTGGAGACACGAAGTTTCTCTGCTGCAATGCCTTGGGCACCAATGTACTTGTCTCACATTCTGTTGTAGAGAGTAATTCTATATATATAGACTAGAAATGAGAAAATTGTCTGTGGTTTTGTGTCCTTTCCATTAATGAAAGATAAACTAAGATGTGTGCTGACCTAGTGTAATTTCATGCGAACAAATGCTTCAATGATTACATTTCCTACCCAAATAGAAATCTATGCATTGTAAATAAATTTTTATAGGCGCAATCACATTAATCACAGAGAAATTAGAATGATATATTTAAATAATGGAATAATGGGTTTATTTCTGTGGCAGTAGACAAATCACTCTTAAATATTCAATTGATTCTGCACATCTGTAATTACTATTGTGAACCCGTGGTGATATATACGTCCTGCATTACCTTGGAATCAGGCAATATGCCATCCACTTAAACTTTTTTGTACAAAAAAAAAAATATCTTTATAATCCATTTTGCTTGAGCATTTCTCGTTATTTATTCTGTCTGTTAGCTCTTCATTAGATCTATTATGTCCTCCAACCATTAATTGGTCCATTTTTACTGTTGCATTTACAGTGTTAGTTGGACGCCTTCTTTTTTGTTGAAGCGGTATGTCTTAACAGGAATTCGTGATGGTCCCCATGAACCATTTATTGCGGATTCAGTTGACTTTGTTGTTTCTCAGGTACTATTTATCTTGCATAATCTCATGCTTACAATAGTCTGCCACTGTTGCCTTTTAGTATGCTAGAAGTTTTCTTGCTTTTAGACAACAAATAGAGTTCATATGGTAAACTTGTGCATTTCTTTTAAAATGCATGCATTTCGGTGTCCTGTATATGACAAACTTGTATAATTTTGTATTACATGTCTTAAATAACATGATTGTTTTATTTGATTCTGTAATGCGTGACATATTCAGGTGGAAACCCTTTCTAGAGAAGACTTGGCCTCCAGAATGTCGCTGACAACAGATGATGCTTCAGTGGGACCCCTTCTTCTTTCAGATTCATTTATCACTATAATGGATGTATGTCATCTTAGTATAAATTTGCTCCTTTCTTTATCATGCAGATCACTCCCTTCTGAAATGAATTTCTTTTTGCATGGTGCCATTTCAGTCTGTTATTTTCTTTCTAGATTAATTTGTTGACTTATTGCTTTTGTGGGCCTAGTACAAGCTTTGTGTTCTGTAATACCTCCCTCTAGCTGATATATTACATTTACCGGCAGTTGTTTCTAAAATTCACCATAAACATATATCTTTTGCCTGTGACTTCTGTTGAAAATTTCTAATGTTGTAATTATTGTGTGCGACTATTTTCTAGTTTGCCATTGGATTATGACACAAGTAGTATGCTGTGAGATGTTTTATAAATCCAGTTTCATCTTTTATAAATCTACTTGTCTTGCATGTTTCTTGAAGACTAATGACTACTGCGCAATTCCTCATCAACTTAAAGAACAATTGAGTGAAAGATATCCTGAGGCAAGGCGCGCATCTTTGAAAACAGGTGGAGATTTTCCTTTCCTTTCACGACCAGATGAAGTCAACCTACATCTTCAGGTATATATGCAAGTATCCCATTTTTCATATTTGGGGTTTGTTATGCTCATGGATTTATGTTTTAACCTTTGTCTATTATCATGGTAGTTGCACCTTAGGCGAGTTGGTGTAGAAGCTCGGCCAGATTTGGTTCACGGTATTCCTAAAGGTGATATTGGTGGAAGTCCTAGCAAAGAGAATGATGACAATGACTCTGACAAATCACCTAAAGATGATACAAATAAGGATGATAGGGGAGGATCGGAAAACCCATCTACGGAAAGTGACATCAATCCTACCCCAGAAAGCTCAGAATCCCATAATTTAGACAACCAACCAGTTGAAAGTTCAGAATGTTGCAACTTGGGTCATGAAATCGCCTTGTATGTCTTTCCTAGTGAATTCACGAAGGAAATGCCCGTTGTGCCTCGAGAAACTTTTGTACATTTGGTTTGGGAATATATTGTTCTATTTCATGTTCTTCCCTACATCAGTTCATTGTACATTACAATCTTGAACTATTCTTTTGAATTTAGGCAAGTTGAGTAAGTTGGAAGTCTTTTGGATATATTGTGTGTCATGAAAACTAGTGTGTGAAAGAAAGTTGCTAATGTCGATCTTATAGTTGGATTTCCGAATTTCGTTGGCTAAATTAATTATTTGAAATTTGAAGGTTGGATGTGAATTATTAAACCATCAAATTTTATATTTCGTGTTTTAAGCTTTTACTTGATGCTTGAGCTGTAGATGCTTGTAAAATTATATGCTTTCTATCTAGCTTGGACTTGGGATTTAGAAGTCCACTTTTACTCGAAATGAATGCAAACAATGATTCCAAGGGATGCCATGTCCTCAACTAACGTGTGATCAAGGAGTTATACCAAATTGTATTGTATGATGCACTTCCTGCACTTGATAAAAAAAATTTTCCCCATTTCACATCTGCCCTGTTTGTCTTTCCTCACTGACGCCGACTGTGTGGCTCTTTTCCCCTCCTTGACCGACACCAGCACCAATGCAGTTGTTGCTCATTTTGATACCTCTACAAAACATAGCCAAAATCCCCTGTGTTTGTCATCAACCTAATCAATTTGACACTTCACACTCACCTCATCACCATAAATTGAGTTACCAAACCATCACTAATAAAACCCTCAAAGATTTGATTCACATAACCATCTCACAAAATGGGTTCATTGGCATTTTCACGATTTAGCTAGTGACCCATGTCTACATAAATCGTGTTTTTCAGCAAAAAAAAAAATGCAAATCAACGATGCACACAAAGGGTATTCGTTCCGGCGGTCTTAGCTAATAACATATGAAAGAAACTCAAAAGGCCCTTGTCCAGTTTGTCTAGATACTGGCGGATAGTTGAGGATGAAATAAGAGTGTATCGAAGGTGGGGGAAAGAAGAGCTGGAGAGAAAAAATTAATGTGAAACAAAAGGTTGTATTTTAGTTGCATTCAAAATAGTCGTCGAGTCTAATGGTGGAAGATGTTGGTCCACTATAAACCATTTGTCAAATTCGTACATATTAAAATTTGCTTATTTAATAATACAATTTGTCTTAGACAATTATTAGCATTTTCTTTTTTATAATATAATAATATGTCTTAGGACAATTATTAGCACTTCCCTTTTTATAATGTAAAACCAAATTAAAACCTACGGTAACGGGATATAGGTAGTTAACTAGAGAGGAGCACCAATGAAGCTTTAAAATTGAGGATCATATCATGGACTCACATACGAACCCATTATATTTTTAGAAAAACAAAAGGCAAAATTATGAGACGCGGTACCCGGACAGCGGACACCAACCAAAAAGTAAGCAGACTTGTGGAAAACCGGTAAATAATATTATTAAAAAACAAGAAGAGTGTTCTTACCAAGCATTATACGGTGTTGTGTTCATTTATGTGTTTATATATATATATATATATATAACCTCAAATGATTGTAGCAATTGATCTGGAGCATTATTTGACTTCTTCACCATGAACAATAGATCCTTGCCCACCAATACAAAACTGTAACTGAAGAATCAAAGATATATTATTCTCAAACTTTTTAACGAAATATGTATGTATCTACTTTGCATTACTGTGTATTTGCTTCGATTTTTATTCCATTTGAATGAATGAATGTTCTTTTGTATTTTTGCTTCGAATTAGGGTTATGGGTTTTCAAAATTTCAAGTTATGGAGTTATTTTGATATAACGGGTATTGGTATATCAATTAGGCTAATTTCCAGTTATGGTATTGGTATATCAGTTATGGATTTTTCAAAAGTTCCAGTTATGGAGTTTTCAAATGTTCCATTAATGTTGACAGTGGAATTATTCTCCTATACTTCAATTAGGTTTTAGGCTTTATAACAAAGGTTCTCATATTGGTATACTTCAATTACTATATTGTAGATGAAGAAAACTCATCAAAATCCCCTCAAGGTGTTAAATTTGAATAATGTTAGGAGAGGTACTGAAGTTGGTAGTAGCTCTCAAACTGTCAATAATGTAAGTGGATATCAATGGTTTGATTTGGTTCTATGTTATGTTTTGATTTGGTTCATTGTTTTTGATTTGATTTATTGTTTAATGTTAGACTGAGTCACACAACACTGAGTATTAGGAAACAAGATAAAATGGATAAAAGTGAATTGTTATTACTGATTGAAGCATTACAATGGGTATATATACATGTATTAGAGAGCATCATATCCTAATATGTGCATGCAATAGAATATAAGAACCCTATTGACTGTTACTTGTATAACAAGTAAGTGAGTAAACTAAACATTCTCATCACTATGTAATATCCCCCCACAAGTTGGCGGTTGATAAATATTGATCAACCCTAACTTGGATAGAAGAATATTAAAAGTCTTAGGAAGCAAAGCCTTAGTGAAGAAATCAGCCACTTGGTCTTGTGAAGAAACTGGAAGTAGCTTGAGGATCCCTGATTGTAATTTTTCTCTAATCAAATGGTAGTTAATTTTCAGATGTTTAGTACGCTCATGAAAAACAGGATTGGCTGCAATATGAATAGCATTTTGATTGTCACAATATAACACTGGCAGCTTAGAACAAGTAATGTGTAAATCTTTGAGAAGATAGAGTATCCACTGAGCTTCAGAAGAAGATCTTGAGACAATGATTTGCTCCATGAAATCAATGAATTGCCTGAGAAGAAACATTGACCAAAGATAGATCTTCTAGTGTCAATACATCCAGCCCAGTCTGCATCTGAAAACCCTTGTAAAGTGATGGAAGAACTTCTGGGAAAGAACAAACCTTTGTCAGGACAACCCTTAAGGTATTTGAGAACTCTAAGTGTAACGCCCCGGATTTTGGTCCAAGACATTACGCCTAATTCAATTTATTTTTTTTTAAAAAAACACTACTATTATTTTTATCATCAATAATAAATCCTTAACAAAACCTATACAAAATTCTTAACAGAATATCCTTCAGATTACTTTTAAAATTACGATTCAATCAAAACTCAATTTCGTCCCCGTACGCGCTTCAAGAAAAAACACCATAGCATAAACCATGTCTTCTTTGGTACCTAAAATGTTAGTGTAAGGGTCAATTTCCTTATCCAAATTGGTTCATACTCAAAGCACCAGAAACAATGTCATAAAATAGATAATATCAAAACTTATCAATCAAAAGCAATAAGAAAAATACATTCAAGTCATATGCTTCAAAGTAAAGTTCACACACATTTTTTTTGCATTATAATAGTTTAATCACTTGTTAACACACATATACATAACAGACTCAATGCAATGCAATGCAATTATGTGTAAAATGCATGCTCTTAAATACTACATGATCCGGATATAATTCCCGCAACTAAGGCATCCACACAGAATATAATTGTAATCCCGCCACTAATGCATGATCATGAAAATGCAGACTAAAACCCGCCGCTAAGGCACCGCACAGATATATAATATTAACCCGCCACTAAGGCAATTACAGTCAAATATTAACGCATCATCAAACATACAACCAAAAGTCAATCATTTCACAAAGTCACATTTTCATCTTTCTCTTTTCTTTAATTCATCAAAAAAAAATGTAACACTTCTTTTCCAACACCACAAAAACATATAAAGCATAATGATATAAAATATATCAATTCACACCACATTATCATACACAACTTTCATATAAGACATAATTAAGAATAATCACTCATAATTAAGAATAATCACTTTTAGAAAGGATTAAATTTTACCATGAAAATACATTTTAATTATTTTTCTTTTCAAAAGACAAGAATTGCTACCACTATTTAATAAAAGCCCTTACCTCGAACGCTTTTCTTCCCAAGTCACGACTCTAAGCCATAATTCTCAATTACGGTGCAGACACAATTTCTCACGATCTAGGAACTATTTTCACGATCGGACCGTTGAAAATGAATAACCGCATGTTGGGAACAAGCTGTCCCAAAATTAGCTCAGTCGATTGGTGAACAAAGGCGTAGTCGCAATTCTCCAAAGATAGGTTTAGTGAAAACGAAAATGGCTTAGAATTAGAATTTCATAGTGAGACAAGAAATAAAATGGAAGAACATATATGCAAAAGGACTTACACGATAAATTATTTGACAAGATTAGAGGATAGAAATTGATCGATGGACTTGAAAGATATTTGTATACAACATGTTGATCAATGGAATGTTGGAGATGTATACTTAAAGGCTATGGGAAATAATAAGAGAACACTGTGATATGGGATGGTGTGTGATATATCAAGAGAGGTAATATATCGTACATGTGATGGTGAGAGACTGACAAGGGCACCGTTGAGAGAAGAGAAGGGACTGGATATTTATATAGATTGAGGGAGATCAAATCGTTTGTCGAAGGAATCCAGAGACGTGGTTTGTTAATGTATCCTCAAGGAGAAACAAAGTGGAGTGTTCCACTTCTTTAGATAGGAACCAATCCGTATAAGAAAGGATATTAGTGGGTACATAAGACCAAGGCCCCGTTTGAATTGATTTATTTTGAGTTTATGTGGGTTTATCTACTCCCATAAACCTTTTCAAAGGTGTTTGCGTAAATAAATAAAAAAGTTTATCATAATTTCATAAGCTGCTTATGTCATATTTTAATAAGCCTAAATTTTCAGCTTACCCTCCGGCTTAATAAGGAGCTTATGAATTTATGTAACCTCCTTTGATTCTCTCTGGATCCACTTTTTCAAAATATATTTTTTAATTATAATGTTAGTTATCTTTGGCGGTGCATGAGTAACAAAATTGCTATATACTTATCTTACTAAAGTAACACAGTAACTAAGATTTTTATTTTTATTTTGAGCAAATATTCACTTTAATCCCTGGTTCTGCGGCTCGCTGTCATATAGGTCCCTGACTCAGGATTAAATACAAATAAGTCCTTGACTCTGCACTTCTATTATCACTTTAGTCCCTGGTGTTAAGTTATTCTGTTAAGTGATGATGTGGCATATGGGGTGTCACAGGGATTAAAGTGAAAGTAAAAAATTGTCACTTTGGTCCCTGAACCAAAAATCAATATCCCCAAATTGAATCTCAAAGTCCGAAATTCCTAAATCTCAAACCCCTAAATGTCATCTAATTCTCTTTTTTCTTCAAAATCAATCATCCGTTAATATGATCGTAAACTTATTAGTGACCTGATGAAGGGTTAATGACTTAATGTTGATTGTAAACATAATGACTGCTTACTTTTAAGTAATAATTGATAAATGTATGATTTCTATCAAGAATTTAGTTTAAATTTTTCATGTTTCATGTATATTTCATATTGGTTACACCATGACTAGCTTTATTGTGAATTGGCTCACAAAACCCACTGTTACTGTTCTGTTTACTTTTTATTTTTCTCTATACTTCTTCATTTCAGAGTTTAGATTGATAAACATATAGTTAAAAAGTTCTGACTTTTTTAATCTTCCTCCCAGTGCTAGCTAACTTCGTTTCTTGAATTTTACAACTTTAGTCTTGCACATGTATATCTAATACTTATCTTATTAAGTAGAATCAAAGACAATAGAAGAGCTACTGCTGTAAGGGACTTTAGTGAAATTTTGTGTTTACTGTCAAAGACCTAACTAATAGTAAGTATGCACAGTCAGGGACTTAAAATGAAGTTGGTTTTTAATGGATGATTGATTTTGAATAAAGGAGAGAATTAGATGACATTTAGGGGTTTGAGATTTAGGGATTTAGGAATTTGAGATTCAATTTGGGGATATTAATTTTTGGTTCAGGGACCAAAGTGACAATTTTTTACTTTCACTTTAGTCCCTGTGACACCTCATATGCCACATCATCACTTAACAGAATAACTTAACGTCAGGGACTAAAGTGATAACGGAAGTACTGAGTCGGGGACTTATTTGTATTTAATCCTGAGTCAGGGACCTATGTGACAGCGAGCTGCAGAATCAGGGACTAAAGTGACTATTTGCTCTTTTATTTTTTTAAGGAAGATTTTTATTTTTTTTTGTTACGTAACAAAATGAAACTGAATAAAAAAACAAATTTAACTTGTCTTTTTTGGTAACAAACTGTACACTAATATCTATATATATGGTAAATTTATTTACACCTCTAATGTTAATTTTGTCTGATATGAATATTGATTTTTTTTTAAGGACGAATATTGATTATACTATATATATAATTATAATTAATATATTATAATATTGTTTTTTACATCTTGATTAATTTTATAAAAAAAAAATCTTGATAACTGTGGTTCGATTCTTTGATTTTTTTTGTTAAATTAAAAATATTTAAAATTTTGATAATTGTTTATGTAATGTCACATCTAAACACTTCAATTTGTGTAAGTACTTTTTAGTGTATATATCCAAACATAAATAGCTTATCAAGTATAAGAGCTTATGATGTAAGCCCTAATGTTATAAGCCCTAATGCTATAAGCATCTATATAAGCTGTTTATCCAACAATCACCGGTACGATATATTATACTACTAACTTGTGCTTTGTTATAGTTTTGTCCTTATATAGATGCTTATATAGTTTTGCCCTAATGTAGCTTATTCTACTACTAACTTGTGCTTTGATATATTAAATTAAATAACTACCTAATCTAACAATAAACACACACGTTTTCTTTTGAACGTAACACACGTGATTAATCTTTTTCTTCTACCAAAAGATACTAATAACTGGCCCTATAAATTAGCATGGCATGGTGTTGCACACATGGTGAAGGTTTCCTTATTTCTCTGACAAGCTCCCACGTCCCACCCTTGGCTATCTTAAAATTTGGATCAGTATGGTCATATATTCTTATTCATCTAAAGGATCAAAACTAGTAATTTTTTAAATGAAGCCAAACTAAGTTTATATAATATCATATCCTATATTATAATAATAGAGAATATAAGGCGAATATATATACATAGATACATCCTTAAAAAAAAACATATACATAGCTACATGAAAATATAGTTTGTAGAAATCAAGGATGTTACGCTAAGAGCTGCTGAATGGTGAGCTTGTGTTGGTTTAGAAAGAAACTGGCTCAGTTGCTGAGTGATGAATGTAATGTCTGATGAAACCCCCTTCACTATCATAAAAACAATGCAAAAACATTAAAGCGACAAAATTATAGCTGCGCTTAGCCCATACTACCTCGCAAGGTGGAAATATACAGAAGAGATTGTCCCCAGCGCCCAAAAATCCCACTTGCATGTTAAAAAGAGTAGCAAAACGCACACAAATAATGAGATGAGTAAATTTATTTCATTTTAATAAATGGATTAATTGTTATGTTGAATGTCAGGACCGAGATTCGAACTCCACCACGTCCACTTATGTGTGTGCGAGTTTATAATGACTTTGTCATTTCGTCTATCTACAATGAAAACATTACCAATTTTTTTTTTAAAGATGTGACACCTAATAACGAGGGGCGTAGCCCTTCAAGTAGAAGGGGTACCCTTGACTACCCAAAAAAATTATTATTCTTGAATTGGTTGATAAGTATTTATATTTAGCTATCTCAAATAATAAACTTTGAGCTACCCCAAACAAGTTCAGTTGTCGAAAATTAGCATAAATAATAAATAAAAAAGTAAAAAAATTACCATATGATTGATAGATTTATTTGTATTGGTTTGATATTCAAGTCTCAATAAGATAAAACATTTTCGGTCCTCGTGGGCTTAGCTTAGTCAATAAGGGCAATGCATAATATATGCAAGGTCTAGGGTTCGAACCCTGACACCGCAAAAAAAAAAAAAAAACCTTTTCAACAATAAAAATTATCAAGACAATAACATTATTAATTTATTTAGTAACACTCAATTATTAATAAAATTGACTTTGAAGCACTTTTTGCCCAACTTCTTTAAATAATTATTGTCAATTTTTATTTTCCTTGTTGTTGCTCTAATTTACTTTTCATTGTTGCTCTAATTTACTTTTCATATAAGTAAAATTATTGTGATTTTTTTTTTTACATATTGGTTAATTTTCAGATTAAATTTGTTTTTAGTCTCTACAACACTTGTCATTTTTAATTTAAGTTCCAAAGATTTTTTTTTAGTGAATTCCTATGATTTTATTTACTTTTAGTCCTTAATTTTTGTTTATAGAGATGAAAGGTAATACTAAAAGCACTATTTTTTTTTTTGTAAAATTTTTAAAAAATATTTACAAAAGTTTAAGTTCCAAAGTTTTTTTTGGTGAATTCCTATGATTTTGTTTACTTTTAGTCCTTAATTTTTGTTTATAGAGATCAAAGGTAATACTAAAAACACTATTTTTTTTTTGTAAAATATTTACAAAAATTGAATAATTTTTTTGTATGAACTAAACCAAAAAAAAATAAAATTAAGGGACTGAAAACATATTTTACCTTTAAATTTATTATATTGAATTTTAAAATATTTTACTTTTTCTTTATACTTGGCCCTTGCATAAATTTTTTGCTAGTTTCGTCGCTGCTAGTAACCCCTCATTAATTTTGAAATATTTATTTTAATTTTAAATAAAATCTATTATAACATTTTTTTTGAAGGAAAAATCTATTATAACATGTGCACATGATATGGTTCTTAAAAATAAAATTATTTTACTATACTATTTAATTCTTTTTAAGAATATTATTTATTTACTTTATGTTAGAAGAAATTTTGTTGGTAATTTCATACATGTATTTTACATAAATATAAGTTTTATTATAAGATTGTTGGCATATCTTCAATGTATCTACATGCATGTTTACCCAATCTTCATAGAAAATTTATTTAATAATAAAAAATAATTTATATTATATGTTAAAGTGTGTAAATTATCAATGATGTTTTATAAAAATTTGTGTGTAAATTACAAACGATTATATATATATATATATATATATTTCAAGTATAGATATAAATATTTATGACTTTCAAATGTAACAAACTCAACAAACCATATTTATTTTTTTCAATGACAACAATAATATAACAAATATAATAAAAATTCTTATTTTTGTTAATAACACCAACACCATAACATTAATATTAATATAAGAAAATTTATTTAGGGTATAATTGAAATAACAAAAAAGTCGGTCCAAAATGGACTATTTTCTTTATATATAATATAGATGACAAAGTTTTCCAATCTAATTAAATTATTGGTAAATCAAAATGAAACACTAGAAATAGGATCCAAGTACAAAAATCACAAGCTACACATTGTATAATAAGCTAGCTTACTCAACTACAGAATAATCTACCTCGTAGTGTTGATGTCTAAAACACCAGTCCAACAAGTAGGGCCTTCCGATAAAAGGAGCTCGAAGTGTATTATCCTCGATGTATTTTGGCAGCTTGGCATCATCCCCTAAATACACTTTGCATTTTGTAGCTGAATGATTGATGACATGCAGAGAGTTTCTTTCATAACCCCACATGTTCGGATTGCTCAATGCATGGCAGCTTCCTCCAGGAGCATAAAATAATGCAGGATCACCCAAAGTTTTCAATTTAACATAATTCATAGTTGAGAAGTCTATCTTATACACAATAAATACCACCTTGGACATAGTATGAACCACTAAAAGTTGTCCATCACAAACAACCAACCTTAAGTGTGATGAAGAAGCTACACTAGGAGTATTCTTCAGTTCTAGAAATTTTATATTTGCAGAATTCAGGTTGAGTACTCCTATGTTTGCATTATCGGTGACAACATATATAGTATTACGTAAAACAACAAAGTCAACAATCATCCATGGATATCCCAATCTCGAATAAGTAACCCAACCAAAATTTCGAGATTGATAGACATGCAAACTGTTTGACCTTTTACATAAAGCCAGTAAGACAAATTCTTCAGAGCCTTTGCCAAAAGCCAGTAAGACGTGGTAAGCAAAATAAGAAAAATTAACTTTAAATGTTGAGGTATTGATTACCTTCTTTCTTCTTGTAAATGGATTCATTAGCAGAAATGAATTATTGTTTCCTGTCATTATTAGATATCCACTCGAAGACCCAGAATAGGCATAGTGCCAAAAATAATTGATCATCTTTGAGTGATAAACTTTTTGGTTAGCTATGTTGATGAAGGAAAAAGATTTCATAACATGGGAGGACTTTTTAACAAGTAATGGTTCTTGGAATGTTATGAAATTTTTCCAATAAATTTTATGAAATGCCCTCCAATTCTTGCACACACCAGTAAATTGGAAGAGGTCATCAAAATCTAAAATTTTGGAAATGATATCAAGTACATCCCAAGGAAGTTTATCGATCTCTGCCACCTTCTTCACTTTATCCCCTTTGTATCACAACAATAACAATGTTAGGTGACTACCAAATATATACTTGTATCATTTACTCCTAAGCATATGTTGTCTGTGAGATAATATCATGCAAGGTGAGGAGATAAAGAAACTTTTTTTTTTTAAAGGAAGAAACATTTATTATTGTTTTTCCAAAAATAAAAATCGAGACCAACATATATACACAATTATGTGCGATCCACCATTTTTATAAAAGTACTACTTAATTATTGCATTTATTATGTCATCATGCCAATATATAGTAAACAAAAGATATCCATTTTCATTACCAGTAAAATAAAAAAGATATCTATTTTCATCCCTGTGTGAAAATTGAAAACATGAGATGGAGTATTAACAATAGACATGGCATTTTATGGATCCTACTCCCCAACAAAAAGGAATCAAAGAAATAGGAAAAGACCAAAGTAGTGAGGAAAGCATATTTCCAGGCGATTCCCCTGCAGTCATGTGAGACATAAAATACCAATAATCAAGAAAAGATACTAGAATGAGATAGAAAAAACTCTTAATTTTAGTTGCTGTTTTTTAAAATTGCAAAGTTTCTAGAATTTTAGTTGGTTTATTTTTATTTATTTCCCACATTTTGTCTTCGGATAAATGCCCCACTAGTTTTCAAACAATTTTTGCTCTCATCTCCTTTAGTCAAGACAAGTTCTCATAGGGATAAATGCTTTGTTGGTCACATATATTTTGACACACCATTTAGACACATTCACACACTTAAGAAAAGGTAGAAAGAAAAAATAATCAAACGGAGTAATTTTGAAATAACTAAATGGTGTGTTAGCGTCTTATTTAAATAATCAAATGATGTGTATTTTTGTTTGTGCATGTTTTAAGAACCCAAGAAATGGATTCCAAAGAAAGACCAATTTTATTAAGAAATTAGGAAATAATAGGAGAGAAATATCTCCTCCAAGGGTTACTCCTTCTCAATTCTTACTTCTCTTCCTCCAAGGATTTCCCCTTTCTTAATAGAGTTACTTCTATATTTACAAATGGTAACCGATTTTTTTTGTTTGAAAAAATGGTTGCAATATTCAATTATAATCAACTCTACATTGTATTCTTCTATTTATACAAATAGCCCTATAACAACCTCTACTAACTAACTTCTATAACAACTTTAACTATTCTAATTAACCATCATTCTATGTCCTAACAGTGCACCTAAATGTTGTGTTCAACTACTTGTGATCAAGTAAGATTTCCTCTCTTATTAGTGGATATTACTATCCCATGGACAACTGTGCGTGAACCGTTACCCCTATTTTTAGTACTCCAAAGATACGAAAGGGGATTATATTCCCAGTCTCTGGATTTTCCTTATTCATGCAGTTAGAGGACTTTGGTGGTCGTTTTATGTTTTAAAATACCGAGCTTAAACCTATATTGTTTGCTCTTGATCGAAAGACTACCAACGATCCACAATGTGAATGTGCAAACATCCCGACTGCAGGGAACCGCTAACTCAAAGATATAACTTTCATCCATTTGTTACATAAAATATTTCTATCTTAAGTTTAGTTCTTCAAGAATGCAAAGTGTCACAACTTAATCCTTTATCGTGCAAAACGTCATCAAATGAGTCTCTAAATTATTTCTCTAAATCAGTCCAACAAAAATATACAGATTTAGAGACACATATAACTAGATAAATAAGTTTATGGGAGGTTGATGAGGACCAAGAAGGGAGAATAAGAATAAAAGCAACGACAATTCTAAGTCGTCAACAACAACAACACAACCACCAAGTCTTAACCCAGTAAGTAAGGGTCAGCTACATAGATCAAATTACGTCATAGTGTTCTATCATAAACCATATTTGGATTCAGCTCATTAATCTCTAAATCTTTTATAATAGTTTTTCTTATAGTTTTTCTAGATCTTCTTCTACCTCTTTTGATCTGATTCTCTTCCATCTGATCTACTATTCTTACTACATCATCTACAAGTCTTCTCTCTACATGCCCAAACCACTTAAGCCTATTTTCTACCATCTTTTCTACTATATGTGTTAACCCAACTATCTCTCTCAAATGGTCTCATTCCTAATTCTATCATGTCTAGTCTAACCAGACATACAACGCAACATCCTCATATTTGCTATGATTACTTTATTCTTGTGTTGGTTCTTAATTCAACTGTCCAACACTCTGTACCATACAACATCGTTGGCCTGACAACTGTCCGATAGAATTTCCCTTTCAACTTAAACGGTACTTTCTTATCACATAAAACACATGAGCCATTCTCCATTTCAACCACCCAGTTTGAATACGATGATTTACATATGCTACCATTTCTCCATCATTTTGCACTATTGATGCACAATATTTAATTCGTTGTACTATGGACCAAAGATATTTAAACCGTGTAACTTGGGGTATGATAAAATTATCCCCCACTTCCACCTCCAAAGTAGAACTACGCATTTTGCAGAAGTTACATTACTATCTCTGGCTTCTACTCAGGTGGAAGTCGTACACTTCTAAGGCTAGTCTCTGATCTCCAATTCAATTCCTCCCTCGACTCTCCAAGCAAGACTACATCGTCTGCAAAAAGCATATGTCTTGGTGATAACTCTTGGATGTGTTCTTTAAGTACATTCATAACTAAAGTAAAAAGATAAGGGTTTAGGGTTGACCATTGGTGCAATCCTATCGTTATGGAAAATCGTCAGTAGCCACATCCTGTGTCCTCACACTAGTCAAAGTTTCCTCATACACATCCTTGATAGCTCTAATATAAGCAATCCTAACCCCTTTTTTCTTAGTACTTTCCATAAAATCTCTCTAGATACTTTATCATACGCTTTCTCCAAATCAATGAAGACTAAGTACAAGTCTTTGTTATCCGTTTGATATCACTCCATCACACGTTGAAGTAAATAGATCGCTTCCATAGTCGACCTCCCAAACATAAACAAAATTGATTATTAGTAACTCGAGTCTCTTTACTTAGTCTTTGTTCAACCACCCTTTCACATAACTTCATGGTATGACTCATTAGTTTAATTCTTCTGAAATTGGCGCAATTTTGTATATCCCCCTTATTCTTATAGAAATAAATTTTAGGAATTTTTTAATTTATTTTGTTATACTAATTGATTTATAAATTTGTCTTTCTTATTAGTCTTCCCTGGATATTAATATTTAGGAGAGAAACTAAACTCTATAACCAGGCGTGTGCAAAGACCATTTGGTCAAGTTTTGAGGAAAAAGAAAAATAAAATTTCTCCACAAACCAATCATGACATTTGACACCTCAAGTTTCCCTACTCCTCATTTTATCTCTTCCCTCTATTCCTATCAAATCACCAATCTATCACATCGCTCTCTCTTATCTCTTTCAGTCTCAAGGTGTATGCACCACACTACCCCATGTAGGTGTATACCAAACATATTTTCCTTTAGAACGTGAGTTGAGCATAAGTTCCTCTTTTGCTTATTATTCTTGAGTGTGGCGCCTTGTCTATTTCTTGCCTAGTTCATGTTCGTTTGGCTATTAAATCTACAGTTTGGGCACTTGAGAAAAGGATTCCACGACTTTTTCGATATTGTGGCACTGAAATTGTTGATTTGTGTCTTATGTTAGTGTAGCAAGTTTGTGGAAATGATAATATATCAATTTGATTAGTTTGAAAGACATCAAAGATAACGACGATGACCTAAATATCCGGCATATAAATATGGCTGATGGCACAACAGCAAAAGCATGGTGGATAGAATAAATATGCAAACATATAAAGCATGCGAAGTTAAGTAATCATAAATTACTAACCAGTTTCATGACTATCAATCTGAAATGAAGGTGTGATTTGATATTCTTTGGGAAAGTAGGTATTGAATCCCAAAATTAAATGTGTATGCCCTTTAAACAACTCTTTCACTATTGCAGAGACACCTCTTCTATCAATTCCTTGAGCATTGTGATCCTTCACGGCTTCTAAAAACTCAAAATATATTTCCATCTTATCTTGAAAAACAACTTTTACTTGGTTGAGAAATGTATCTTTTATTGCTAATTGATGACCTTGTTCATCGTCATCCAATGGAAGTGTTATTTGATATTCCTCAGGCACGAAGTTATTGAATCGAAAAACTAGATCTGAATGCCCTTTAAACAGCTTTTTCACTCTTGCAAGGATACCTCTACTGTCAACTCTTTGAGACTTGTAATCGTTTAAGACTTGTACAAACTCATAGAACTTTTCCATCTTATCTTTAAAGACAACCTTTACTTGATTGATAAATACTAATGCATCTTCTATATTGACTTGTTGATCATCATCGTCCAATGGAAGTGTGATTTCATATTCTGTTGCATAAACAAGCCGATTCCCAAAATTAAATCAATTTTTCTCGAGGCAGAACCAAACATAAACTCGATAGGATGTTATGCTAAAAATAAGCACAGGCATACATCCATCGTAATAACTTATCACCTATGTTAATGATACAATTGTTTGTTCATTCATACACAATACACAAAATAGTTACTAGTTTCCATCGATTCCTCAACTAACACGAACATGTCCACACAATTTCAAAGATAAAACACAACTTAGGCCATACCTCCATATTGTGTGTCCACAGCACACCTATTACGAAACGAAACATCGCAAAATGTTGTCGGCTTCCTCGTATTTTCCCGGAGGGGCCTTCAGAAAACAAATTCATTCCGGGACAATTAGAATGATGTAAAAGAAACTAGATGGCTGAAAGAATTAAAAAGAAACAGAAGCTAAAAGAATCCAAAAATCAGAGGAAGAGAAGAAATTGATTAAATAGGGGAAGGGGAATAGCATGAAGGGAAATAATTTGGAAAAAAAAACATAGTAGTATAATTTTATACGGGGTTAATAGGTCTTTACCCCCTGAAACAAAAATGTATTTTACAGGGGAAAACCAGAAATGACCTATATTACAGGGGGTAAAGACCTATTAACCCAAGATATGAACAAAAAGAAGGAGAGAATCGAACTTACATGTTAAAGGGAGGTGGATGTTAAAGGGAGGTGGATGTCGGGGATAGAGTATTGTGTAGGGGGCAGAAACCTGGTTGGTTGGTACTCGTATAAAGAATGAAAGACTTCTTTCGCCAGAGGCTAATTTATATATGAAAAAACACTACTTCGTTATCAAGGCAAAATGACATTGTTGTCCCGTCATATGGGTTTTTAGTGAAGGAATGGGCTTTACAACCTTGTCTTAATGCTATTATTATTTTTATTTTTTATTTTTTTTTGTAGATAGACGAAATGGCAAAGCCATTATAGACACACAAGTGGAGGTATCGGGGTTCGAACCCCGGCCATGGCATCCGACCAAACAATTTCGGCATTTTATCAGTTGAGTTAGGATTTCTAGATTTTCGGCCTAACAAGCCATTATTATTATTATTATTTGAGAATTGTTTTTCCCACCCTACTAATTTTTCATGAGCCCTCGACGTTTTTCATTTTACTCTACATAGATATAGATAGATAGATAGATAGATTATATAGTTTGAGCAATTTCTTGAATATTTTGGATTATATATAATCGAAAATGTGTCAAACTCCCCATCATACTTGATTATGTCGGACCTGAGATCCTTGGATCTATGGCGTTGAATAGCATTTGTGTAAAACACAGTCGTTAGATGATGCTTTCTTCTTCGCACGTATAGAAGTGGTATACCTCCACGTGCTCCTACGCACAAACTAGTGAGTGTTGAACGATATGTTTTATGTGGTTAAAAGTGAATATATGTGACCACCAAGCTTAAGAGCCATCATTTATAGTGGATGATAAGGGTTTAGCCCCTTGCATCCTTGCTTGGACATTTGCCTTGGAAGGACATTCATTGTCCTTTTAGAGACAGATGTAGAGCTTTTCTTTTGGTGGTTTTGTTCACGAACCTTATCGGTTGTTCAACTATGCTATATAGGAGCTCCTATGAAACAAACTATCCTCATTGTTCACCTTGACCCGTGTCTTCTTATGCCACGAACCTTATTTGCTGTTCACCTGGCTTTGTGTTCTTCTCTGTTGCTGGTAGCTTGGGCTACCTTCTTGTGGGGTCATCTGCTCAGAGTACACATGTCATTAGATTCCCTTAGAGTGTGTTCGGATGGAGGAATGTTTTGAGGTAATGTAATGTTTTGAAGGAATTCAATTACTTTTAGGTGAATTCCATTGTTTGGATAATAATTTAGAGAATTTCAAATGACACCTAAAAGGTAAGAATATCACATTTCTTCATTCTTATAAATTTTCAAATTTTGCATTTTGGTCCTCACATTTTCAAAAAATTCAAATTAACCCCAAAAATTGCAAATCGACCCCTATTTTTTTATGAAATTCCAAATATACCCCTCAAATTTGTCAAAATATTATAAATTGACCCCTCGAATTTTTCAAAATTTGAAAAATTGAACATTAATTTCAATTTTCAAATTTGACCCCAAAAAATTGAAATTTATAAAAATTTCCCAAAAATGATGACAATTAATTTTATTTTTTTTTATTGAATCCAAACAAGAATATTTAGAAATGAAGTCAATTTAATTGAATAATTTGAATTGTCCAGAATTCTAAATTCTTTGAAATGTTCTAGTTATCCCATCCAAACACACTCTTACGGAAAAGCCTTTTGGGACTTATTGGTGGATGGGCATCGACCCATATCCAAATAGTTGCCCCCAAGCTATTGTTTTAAGGACACAAGTGATGGTTTGTATATGAAGTTGGGGCAACTGTATATGAAGTTGCCCCCAAGCTATTGTTTTAAGGACACAATTGTGCCTACATGCAACTATAGGGCAACTATAGTGGTTTCTAGTATTGTGATGAGGTAGGGTTTCAGTGTTACAAACAATATATATAGTACTACTACTATGATCCAGTTTAGAATATTACCCCTGAACCGTACCGGCCCTTGCCTTCTTTAGTGTCTTGTATATATGAGTCATGCTTCTACAATTTATATGAATTCATCAAATTCAAGTTATATTGTTATAATATTCTCAATAATATACATATACATATACATACATACATACATATACATACATACATACATACATATATATATATATATATATATATATATATATATATATATATTAATCTTTCTCTACAAGACCACTCTCTCTTGATAAATATGAAATGTTTCTCTATTTTTTTCTTCCACCCCTCCCTTAACGCCCTCCCATCCAAACTTACGAACAAAACCTTAAATTTTTGTACATTTTTCGGCTATATAAAACTAGTTGTGCTATATGAACATCGAAAAACGAAGATTGTTAGTGACATCGTATTTTCTTCTCGAGTTTACTCATGTTTTAAAAAAACAAGAAAAAAAACAAAAACAAAGGGCGTTGTATGTTACAGTATGTGCGAGAAAAACTTCAGTACAATAATAGATAGGCAAAACACCATGTTTGGTCCTTTTAGTTTGACATAATTTTCAAGTTAGTCCTTTAAGTTTCGAAAGTTTCAATTAGGTCCTTTTAGTTTGACAGAATTCCCAAGTTGGTCATTTAAGTTTCAAAAGTTTCAAATAAGTCCTTTTAGTTGATAAACTATTTCACCATTACCCCTGTTGTCAGTTAATAATTAACTGATGCTGATGTAGTCGTTAAGTTGTTGATTTGGATCAAAATGATGCCTTTTAAAAACTTCAGGATGTCAAAATGTTACGTTTAATCGTCACGAATGATCATTCTAGCACAATAAATATCGTTTAATAGTGCTAGAAATGCATTTATTGTTGTAAATAGCTGTCTTTCTAGAACTATAAATGATCATTTGTGACCATTAAACGTGGCGTTTTGACACCTTCGAGCTTTTAAAAGACAACATTTTGATCCAAGTCAACAACTTAATGACTACATCAACATCAGTTAAACAGAGACTGACAACAGGGGTAACGGTGAAATAGTTTATCAACTAAAATGACCTATTTGAAACTTTTGAAACTTAAAGGACTAACTTGAGAATTCTGTCAAAGTAAAAGGACCTAATTGAAACTTTTGAAACTTAAAGGACTAACTTGAGAATTGTGTCAAACTAAAAGGACCAAAAATGGTATTTGACCTAATAGATAAGTAAACTCTATAATACAATTTCTTTAAAATTATTTTAGGCTTAATTAATCTGCCGGTCCCTTAACTTATTTCTTTTATTCAATTTAGTCTCATAAGTCTTAACTTTCTCAAACACGTCCCTTAACTTATTTCTTTTATTCAATTTGGTCCAATTTTGATAATTTTAATCCCCTAAAAAAAGTGATTGTTGAATTACGGAAGTCTATCAGATTTTATAGTGTATCACCAACACCTAATTTATTTACTTTCTTTTTCTTCTTCTATCATCTTCATCTACATTCATCCTTCATCAATATTCATCAATAAAACCCAGGACAAAAAAATTTAAACCTGCTATTTAATCACTACACCACCATCATTGTCATTTTCATCTATCATCATCAACACCCTCCAATCACTCCACCATAACCATCCCAAAATCAAAAATGTGTCACAGGGTCAAAAAATCAAACACAAAAATCAAACACCTCTCATGTTTTTTGGGCAGCTCTCACTAACTCTCCCTCCTCTGTAAATCTCTCTCACCCGAGTTCACCGACCACCGGCATCCCACTGTATCTATCTCCGACCTCATACAACTAGATCCGGCATCACCAAATCTCCTCACCACCACCACGCTACCACGCCGTTTCACCACCACCATGGCTCTCTGATCTCACCGTCCTTAGCAATCACCAACGTCGTTCTCACCACCACCACTACATCCTTCTTCTCCGACCAACTCACACACAACCATCAACATCCTTCTTCCACTCGGATCTCAACCACTATACCTCATCTTTCTTCTAGTATCCCATGACAACCACCATGCCTCCTTCTCCGGTGACATTGAGTCGTCGTCCTTTATGGCTTTATTTCTCAACAATGAAATCGATGAGGTATGGAGATCTGGATGACGATGGAGAAGAAGAGGATGAACCAAAAAGGCTGGAATTTGAGTTTATTGATTATGCAACAATTCATGTTTTAATGTTGAGAATGGTGTGGTAGAGTTGTGTCATACTCAAGCTTCATGATTTTGACAGCATCAGACTGTGCAAAGATTTGTTGTTACTGTCAGAATCGCCTCATGATTCGTAAAATCGCTTCATGATTTTGACAGCATCAGACTGTGCAGAAATCAACTTATTTTCCAAAATCACTTAACTAGCTCTTCATACAAAAACTCAAGTTTCTTCCCAAAACTTTTCACAACCCAATCTTATAACCAAAAACAGAAGTTCATTAAACTTATATCAACACAACAACACCAACATTTCACCTTAATTTATCAAGAATCACAGTTCACCATGAATGACTCATTTTCATCAAAACTCTTAAAACAACAACTTCATAAAATGGGACACCCATGGCATAAATCAACAACAACATTTCATAACAACAACAACATCATTAAACCATGAATTCATCACAATTCAACAACAGAATATCACAATTCATCAATTTGAGCATAATTCACAAGGTATCAATATCTATATAACATGAGCATGCAGATTCTTCATCAACAATTCAATTATCATCAAATTCACATACCCAAACATAGCACTAAAACAAGAGCACGAATTTCAGCAATGAAGTTCACAATAATCACTTATCTCAATTAAGCACTTTTGAATATAATTAGAGAAGAGATTACAACTAAGAGATTATGATACAAAACTAGCCCCCTTACCTCAATTGGTAATAAACCTAGCCAAAGCTTCAATTTAGCTCCTAGAATCTCTATCACCTCCTTGATCTTCAAGCTTTTCTCTTATAACCATTTTTTTCTTCCTCTTGCCCTTTCTCTCTCTACCTCTCTCAAATTTTTATGAAATGAATGTGAACCCTATTTTTCTACAATGACTAGAGCTTAAATAGTATACACACTAATGAGCTTAACCCTTAAAAAGTCTTAATGGGCCTAAAACCCTCAATAACTAATCCACAAAGTATTTATTCGCTTACGGCTAAAAGTTATCGAATAATTATCGGCTCATAACTAATTACCACAACCACACTAGTAACTTAGTAAAAATAATGGTTCTCACTAAAAACACTAAAAATAATCCTCACGGTGAAATTACTAATTTACCCTTGCTCGCAAATGACCAAAATATCCTTGAGTCCAAAACGACTATAATACCCTTCTAACACTGAATTCTACTAATCCCAACCAAAATACACACAGAGACAATTAATCACATACGAGCACATATAAACACATATAAAATTAATTAAAATAAATCTAACGAAAATCTGGCTGTTACACACCCTTTTTCTAGCACTTTTTTTGACGCTCACTCTCCTATTGAATGAAACTCATGTGGGTCTTAGTCATCACTTTATGTATGATCTATTTTCAAAGTGTGTTACCCACATGTCATCAAATAAGAAAATGTGAGTGTTAAAAAATGTTAAAAAGAGAGTGTCTATAACAGTGCTCTTTAATTAATTTTCACACCATCAATTTGATAGATTTGCACCTTATTGCACCAAGACTCTCTCATCTAAGCAACTTGCGCATTCTTTAAAGTTGCGGCACAAGTTGTTGCTAGTACAACAGGGACTAATTGTAATGAACGCACACTCGTTAAGAATTAAGTAACTATATAATTTCACAAAATAGCCGTTATAGTTTGGCTATTACTTTTTTCACCCAATGTGTTTCTCATACTATGTGTTTCTTACGCGTTTTATTTTTTTTTTCAAATATACCTTTGGTTCGGATTATATAATCTTAACCAGATTGTTAGGTTTTTCGAATTATATAATCTGAAATATGTTTTGCCCAGTTTTTTAAAGAGTATGATTTATATTATTTCAATGACAAAAATATAAAGTAAATGCAAATATAAACAAAATTAAGTTGTTAGTTGGCAGGCCAGCTGGATCAAGTACAAAAACACATCTTCGAACACCTTCTTAGAAGATCCATCACTTATGTTATTGTGTTGTTTTAAGTTGTTTAATTATTTTTGTACTTTAAAAAAAATCATTTGTCATTGGCCATGAAAACCTGCCAAAAATGAAACTTAAACACAGTCTGATGCTATTCAGATTATACAATCCGAATTTTTTTAGACAGGTTCGAATTGTATAATCCGAAAACTCTCAGACTAGGTGGACTGTGGCGTTTCACCAAAGGTTTGGACGGTTCGTGGTGTGTTTTAATGCATTTTTGATCGGTTGGACCATGGAAAACGTTTCCTTTGCATGTAGTTATGGTCTATGACTAGTTTAAGGCTATAAATAGATTTGCATCTTCAACGATTTCATTCATTCTTCACTTTCCATCTTTTCTTACTTTTTCTTAAACATTTTTAGTTTGTTAGGAGTGTTTATGGTGTCATGGTCATTGCTGACCGCTCATAGAATCCCTGCAATTGCTTTGTAGTTTATGCGAGGATTCTGCGACAGTCAACAGAAACCTTTGACATCAAATACAGCACAAAAAATGAACTTCGTGAAGTGTTGAATTTTAGAATTCAAAAAATCCTAACAATCTTGTTCAGATTTTAGAATCTGAACAAAGGGTATTTTCAAAAAAATCATTGGGCGCGCGAGTATAGCTTAGGGTGGAAAAAGTAAATCCCTTATAATTATCGATCTTGGGCTTAGATAGATTTTTTTGAACGATTGGGTTTGGATAGATGACAATGCTACTTGGCCAATCGAACTAGACGGGCCAACTGTGTTATATGTTTTTTTAGGGAAATATCTTAATAGCATTTCATCTATAATAATAGATTCAATACAATGGGTATGTTAAAATAAATGGCAGGACTAGCTAAAAGCATGGCTTCTCCTGCAAGCGCATAAACAACCGCGTTTGCTTCTCGCCTAACGAACTTCACCCTATAGTTGGTAAAAAAAATGAATAGTGACCGCCATGAAGTAATAATGCAACCGAATCATTCATCGAATAACAACGAGATCGAAATTTGAGAAATTAACAACTAGATAGATTATCGATGAATAACGTGATTCAGATCTGAAAAATTCGTAGGAAATCAATATTGATTATGCGATGATGCATATTGTGTAAAGAGAAATGCGAACCTGAATGGAAATTCGGTTATGATCAGAGTATAATAGAAGATGAAAGAGAAAGACGAAGTTAAAGGAATGTGAAAGAATAGCAAATATCCGAGTCGAGGATCGAGTCTATATAGGGTTTCCACAAAGGAGTTCTAGACGCGCAGGCGGGTACGCTTTCAATTCAATTGGTTCAGCTCTCATCTGCACAGATGCCTCGGTTATCTCACATTAGTATTATCTGCATATGACTGCTTCCTCTTCTCTAGAGCATATGTGAAAAGAAAGTGAATAAACACAGGCAGACAGAACTCCATAAACTTATATTAGACACACCTGGGGTTCCACAAGTTTTTGGGACTTGAAAGTATTTGGGATTTTCATCCATGATTGGCGGAAGTAAAAAAGCGACTTTCAAGTTTTGTGGAATGAGTTTCAAAGCTTTCGATATGACCATGGTTGGAAAGTAAACATAAAAGTTGATAAATAGCCCAGACTTGCTTATCAATAAATTATTTTTCAAAGCTAAATATTTTTCATAAAGTGAAAATTTTGGTGCATCTATTAAACACAATTGGGGCCATGTGTGGAGGGGTACATGGAGAGTTAAAGAGGTGGTGACCCAAGGGTTTCAATGGAGTATTGGCACGGGAGAAACCATATTGGTTTGGAATTAGCCTTGGCTTCGTGATCATATTACGCCATCAGTAGATTTGCACACCATGTTGGATCAACTTCCAGTAATGCATCTGCTAAAGTCAAATACCAAGCAATGGAATATGGGGTTCATCAAATATGTTTTTTATTCATACACAACTCAACAAACTTTCCAAATGCCACTATTGCCATTGGTCCATGACAACGTAGCTACCTAGAGGTTTGAAAGGGACGATCATTATACAGTCAGTAATGCTTATTGAGAAATCATCAACAATGATAAAGTTGTGATGCAACAAAGAGTAACAGGTCATTGGAGTATCATCTGGAAGCTTAAACTGCCACCAAAGGTTAAAAACTTGTGTTATTTGTGTGGTATGTGTCGAGCATGATGAAGATAGCAATCGTCTATTTTTTGTTTGCAGTAAGAGTATTGGATGTTAACAGCGTGGATTCTCCAAAATCTAGATGCTCACCAAAGGCTTACTTTTGGAGTCACATTTGCCATTAAAAAAGATTTTGATCAATTTCAAGAACATTTGAAACATTGAAAATTAGTTTTAAACAAAAATGACTTTTAATTGCAATTATTCCAATGTCTTCTAGTGCAATATGTGCTTAATTTCCAATTTCGATTTTTGGAAATTACGGTTTTGCTGAGTTTTATTAAAAGATTTTGATCATTAAGATATGATTTATGCAGATGACTGCTTCCTCTTCTTCAGAGCATATGGGAAAAGAAAGTGAATAAACACCAGCAGAACTCCATAAACGTATATTAGACACGCTTGGGGTTCCACAAGTTCTTGGAACTTGAAAGTATTTGAGATTCCCGTCCATGATTGGCAGAAGTAAAAAAACGACTTTCAAGTTTTGTGGAATGAGTTTCAAAGCTTTCAACATAGCCATGATTGGAAAGCAAACATGGAAGTTGATAAATAGCCCGGACTCACTTATCACTAAAAAAAATTAAGTTAAATATTTTCCAACACAATCGGGGCTATGTGTGGACAGGTACATGGAGTGTTAAAGAGGTGGTGACTCGAGGGTTTCAATGGAGCATTGGCACGAGAGAAACCATACTGGTTTGGAACTAGTCTTGGCTTCTTGATCATATGTGTATTACGCCATCAACATATTTGCACACCGTGTGGGATGAGTTTACGATAACGCATATGTTGTTGCGGTCAAATACCAAGCAATGGAATATGAAGTTCATCTACTATGTTTTTGATTCTGACACAACTCAACAAACTTCCCAAACGCCACTGCTGCCATCGGCCCATGACAATGTAGCTACCTAGAGGTTTGAAAGGGACGATCATTACACATACCGCAATGCTTATCGGGAAATCATCGACAATGATAGTGTTGTGACGCAACATAGAGTAACAGGTCGTTGGAGTATCATTTGGAAGCTTAAACTCCCACCAAAGGTTAGAAACTTGTGTTATTTGTGTGGTATTCGTCGAGTATGATGAAGATAACAATCATCTATTTTTTGTTTGTAGTAAGAGTATTGGATATAGCAGCATGTATGACTATGGCATATCATTCCACAGGTTCGGCAAACCATGTTATCTTGCTCTACAGATATCTTTTCTATTCTCCAAAATATAAATGCTCGCCAAAGGCTGGTTTTTGGAGTCACCTTGTGGTTGTGGAGTTTATGAAAGCACAAAAATAACAAGGGGTGCAATAATGGTGTTGAAACAATTCAAGACATACGTGAACGGGCTGGATACCTGGATCAATATTAAACAATTGGTTGAATGCACAAGACGCGCGCAACATAAGACCAAGTACTACACAATAATGCGACAATGAACAATGGATCGACCAAAGTGTAGTTTTCTTCAAATGCAATGTGGGTGTATCTTTTTCCCATTCACTTAATAAAGTGGGTATTGGAATATGTATTTGGGAATATATTGTTCTATTGTATGTTCTTCCCTACATCAGTTCATTCATTGTACATTTCAATCTTGAACTATTATTCTTTTAAATTTAGGCAAGTTGTGTAAGTTGAAAGTCTTTTGGATATATTGTGTACCATGAAAACCAGTGTGTGAAAGAAAGTTGCTAAGGTCGACTTTATAGTTGGATTTATAAATTTCATTGGATAAATTAATTATTTGAAATTTGAAGGTTGAATGTGAACTATTAAACCATTAAATTTTATATTTCATGTTTTACTACCAAGAAAAATTTATAAAAAAAAAAAATATTGAAGGAGAAAAAAAAATTATTAAAAAATAAATAAAAATTTATATTTCATGTTTTAAAGCTTTTTACATGACGCTTGAGCTGGAGGTGCTTGTAATATTACATGCTCTCTCTAGCTTGGACTTGGGATTTAATCGTCCACTTTTAAAATGAATGCTAACCTGAAGTGATGCCATGTGCTCAACTAACACATTATAATTTTAGAGCAACCTTGAACAAATTTGTCAATTCACTCAATGATGAACGTAAAACAAAACTTTGAATCGTAGTATAATTAAATTGAGTAGAGGGTCTAACTTCAACCGTGTGGATCAACCCTGCTAAATTAAAAACGAGTAAATCATCAGATTAATCTTTCAAACTAAATATCTAGTTATATAAAGCGCTTTCAAATAAGTCTTGGTTTTATGAATATTTTAAAGTCTGACGGTCAAATTTTGTTCATATTAATCTTTCAAAGAATATGTTATGTACTAATTTGATAGTAACGGATAAACTTATGGACCAAATGTATAATTTTTTGAAATACAAGGACTTAATTGATAGGAAGTAATTAAATATAGGGATCAATTTGCCGGTTCATGAGAAGAACCTTTTTAAAATACTCATTTGAGATAATATAGACCTATTTGAGATAATCCGATCAATTTGTCGGTTCATGAGAAGAACCTTTTTAAAATACTCATTTGAGATAATATAGACCTATTTGAGATAATCCGACAAAATCAAGGACTAACCTGATGGTTTACTACAATCAAATAAGAACTTCATCGAGAAAAATGGCTTATATATCATATATCAACCACAACTTGCCCTAGTTTTTGAGACAAGACTCATAGCATGAACCCACTTTAAGATAAATAAAAGGTTTGATACCAATTAACAAACATTAAAAACCAGCAAAAACAAATACCATCCCTTTCAATAAAAAATTCAATAAATTATTGTCTCCGTTAATTTTGGTCCTGCCGCTAGGCGAAAGAAAGGAGCATAAACCACATTCTGGTTCTATACAAAGGGATATGCAATCGTTCTAGAAGTCCAGAATAAGGAGCACAAGAATCATTAATTCTATAATGCACCTATTAGCACACCATGACGGAGCAGGACTTTGCAAACATAATTAACAAATAACCTACCCAAACACATGCCAGATCATATGTCAATGACCAATCACGTCTGCGCATTGCTTATCTACAGAAAGGTTCAGCAATTTCACTTTTAAGAAAGGTTCAGCAATTTCACTTTTAGGAAAGGTTTTACACTTCTACTAATTAAGTTTTGAGAAGCAAGTAAAAAATATAGAATTCTAAATCTTTCGAAAATATTTTTCAAATATGTTGAACTATTTTAATTTGGTTTCATTTATTGACAAAATTCGAGCCCAAACCCAGCACAAAATAATAGGATCAGAGTGTTTTTTCCTTCAAAAACCAAACAGTGTATTCTTCAAATGCAGTAAAATGGGCTTTCTCCAAAAATTTCCAGCATGTATATAACTTAAAATTAAATCTAAAAACTGAAGTCAGCCACATCTTCAAATGACAACAGCTAGTTCTACAATTGATAAAAAAGGAGTAAGACATTGATAAGTAAAATAACTAGTTCAAGACTTCCCGGACTGATCATGACACCAAAAATACTACATCAGATATAGCAAATTTCTAGTCCAAAAGCGACTGCAGAACAGCATAACACATCAAAATCAAGGACTTCTCTAAGCAACCAAAGTGCTGGCAGTTGTTGATTCGCTGCAAAAGAGATAAGTCATTAATATCAGGATACATTAGAATTGCACCACAAAATACAAGATACTGGCATCCAACAGACAAAAGCAATAAAAATCTAGGATCAAATTAGAACATATACAATTCTAGCATCAGATATGTGAGCACAGAAAACAAAGAAGCACATCAAACAAGGAGCTAGAATAGAATTTCAACATAACTAATAGCAAAGTATCAAATGAATTCATAATCACATGTCATAACCATTATATTATTAAGCAATCACGAAGACATAGCTTAATCATTCTGCTCCTGGAACTTTGTTTTATACAACTATAAATGCATCCAATAAAAACAGTAGAAATATGACTTCGAGTCAGAGTGCAAAATGTAAAATTTATTCCTCAATACTTGACAAGAGGAAAAACAGTGAAATTTGGATTATAGGTTAACATTTACTACAATAGCATGGGGGGGAAAGATATCCCTAACATAGATCAAAATGTCTTTACTCCACACATCAAAACATGGTTAAACTCTAATAAATTATTTATACATGAGAAAAACCAATGGTTCGGCATCCTTTTCTAGTACTACCACAGGTAAACAAAGCATCATGTTGCCCACGAATAAGAGTAAACAAATAAGTTACTTACTACTTCCAGACTGGTGGGAGTTTCTTGGTCTTCTTGTAATAACGAGCAAGACGGTGGATTCTGCTCTCCACAAGAATCAACCTGAACTTGGAGTCCTTATCCTTTCTGTTCCTTTCCAAATGCTTCCTAATTGAAACTGCCTTCTTGATCAAATGGTACAGATCCTCAGGAATTTCAGGTGCAAGTCCTAAAATCAACCCCAAAAGAAATCTCATTTACTGCATATGTCATGTTTGTATAAACAGCTAAATCAAAACTACAGCATAAGTGCCTATGATAAGTGCTTATAAATAAACTATTTCAATAACAAAGATAAGATAAATCAAAATTCTCCAATATAACCTATATAACGTGTTTTCATAAGCTATGGTTGTTGATCTAAATGTGCCTAACCTGTCCATACACTGCTTCTATAAGTTCTCCTAATCAGTTTCACAAGTGTTTATGCTACTAAATGAGTACAAATAAAACAATCCCTGCATGCCCGTCCCATATGTAAATAAATTGAAAACAACTTATGCAAATATCATACACTACAATAATGCTCTCTCAATCAGTCTCACAAGTGCTTATGCTACTAAATATAATGCTCTCTCAATCAGTCTCACAAGTGCTTATGCTACTAAATGTATTCAAAGAAGCCAATCCAAACAAGCCCCATATTCTAAAATGACAAAAAAATTCCAATAACAATTACAAACAGAAAAGAACATACCATGAGCCTTGAGGATCCTAAGGATTTTGCTGCCAGTGATAAACTTGACCTGAGCAATTCCATGAGAATCCCTAAGAATAACACCGATCTGAGATGGAGTCAAACCCTTCTTTGCAAACTTGCAAATAGTCTCTTCCACCTATAATTCAAATAAAAAAAAAATCACATTTTTAAGCTTAATATATCAATTAATAACATAACAATAGAACATTGACAAAAAAATGATGATGGGTAAGAGAAAAATTACATCTTGTGTAGAGGTCTTGAGCCATCCTGGTGCAGACCTCTTGTATGGTAAAGCAGAAGATGAAATACCCTTACTGTAACCAAAAATTGAAACAATTCAAAACAAAAACATTGGTTATTGAAGGAAGAAGATGAAATTGATTGAAAAACGAAAAATGAAATTGCGATTCAGATTGAGAATGGGGAAATGGATACGAACCCGCCACTGTGCATACGCCCCATGGTTGCTGAAGCTTTGAGCTGCGAGCTTTGTGATTAGGGTTTTGCTCTGCCGAAATGACGATTTTTGTGAAATCCAAACCCTACTTCTGGTTCACTTGTGTAGCTTTTATAAATGAAGCAGACAACACCTCATACTACGTCGTTTTGAACAATTGAAAAAAAAGTGAAATAAAATATGTACTTTTTTCTATATTTTTATTTAGGTTAAATAAGTTTTTCGTATTTATAAATAATATAAAATTTTAATTTTAGTTCCTAAAAAATAAAATGAAATGTTTTCATCCACATAAAAAAAATTGTTTTATTTTTTGTCCCTAATGATTTTGACATTTTTTAACGTAATATAAATATATAAACGTTGAACATAATAAACGGAAATAAAATGAGTACAATTTGAACAAAAAAGAGTTTTTTTTTTACCGGAACAAATTTAACTATTATCATTAATCAACCAATGTTCGATACAAGGAGGATAAAAATAAAAAATATGGCGACTAACCCAAGAACAGACCGCCCTAGCTAAACTATGAGCAACCATGTTCGCTTGTCTCCTACCAAACTTCACCTTGAAGTTGGAATGTAAAAATAACTGATAAATAATACTAGAAACAATAGCGTAGAATTCCAGACATCATAGCCTGGAAACGATAGAGCTTGCACTAGAGTAGATGAGTCAGTCTCGAGGACAACCCGGTCCCTTCTGTTTGCATCAGCAAAGTGAAGGGCCTCGAGTAAAGCTACTGCCTCCCCCTCCAAAACTGTCATATTTGCCTGCTGCCATTTCCTCTGAGCCCGGATAAATTTTCCGCGAGAGTCTCTAACACAACATGCAAAAGATGTAATATGGTTACGGTCATGGAACGCAACGTCCATATTGCATTTCAACCACGTCTCGCTCGGTTTCTCCCAAACTGAGTTGTTACCTTGCACAACATAAAAGAGTTATAATCTTGAAATTTACATGAACATAAAGTGACCATAAATGATAAATACAAAGTAAACATATTTGTGAGGATGAAAACATTAGATTTAATTTTTTTAATGACTAAAATCAAAATTTGTTATATTTATACGGACAAAAAACTTATTTAACCTTTTTATTTTAAAACTTTATTTAAAAAATAAGTAATTGTTGTCTTGAATAGTTTTGTAGAACAAAACACAATCTTATACTTTTTTTAAGAAGAGTAATTAAGCTTTTATGCTCGATCTAAAATACTTTTTAACTTGCATCTAATCCCAGTCATCATGTAATGTTCTTTTACTGTGTTTCTTTCTATAAAAAAATCACATAGAATAAAGGTTATACGAAAATATGGGTAACATTAAATCATGCAGCACACATTAATACATAGTCGTTTAAGTTAGATAGTTATAACAAATTAGTCATTTTAAGTTTTTTTGTTGCAAATTGCTCATTTATGTGTTTTATTACAAATTGTTCTTTAAGTCATAAAATATTTTTTCTTCAAAAAAAAGTCATAAGATATTTACATTATTGTCCATTTGTTTAGACAGATTGTGTTTATGGATCATTTAACATTGAGATAGTTGGTTAAAAGGTGATTATGACATTAATCATGACTACTTACGCACATCTTTTTCTTCTTTGTTTTTGAATTCAAGTATTATAACTGTCTAGATAAATATTTCATCAACAATATTATATATAAAATAGTCGATCAATTTTTGTCAATATTGACTAATACACATATGAACCCTGATTTTATTTTGCTATTTTCCGTCAGGCACAAAAACTAAGTTCCTCAATTGTTATACCTTTAAGAAACACACACACCTTTAAAAAAAGTTTAAATTACATCATGGGTCCTTTAAGTTTGAGGTTTGTAACAGATTGGTCCTTTAAGTTATTTTGGTCACAAATAAGTCCTTTAAGTTTGTAAATGTTTTCGATTTAGTCCTTCTATTAGCCAAACAATGATGTGGTAAAAGGACTAAATCGAAAACGTTTACAAACTTAAAGGATTTATTTGTGACCAAAATAACTTAAAGGACCAATTTGTTACAAACCTCAAATTTAAAGAACTTATATGTGACTAAAATAACTTAAAAGACTAATCTATTACAAACCTCAAACTTAAAGGACCCATGAAGTAATTTAGCCCAAAAATGTTAAATTACACCATGAGTCCTTCTGAATTAAATTCTAGTTACAAACATTATATAACACTTTTCAAAGGAGCCTAATTACCTTTTCCAAGGGTTGTTTAAGATACTAAAACTTTATTGTTAAAAACACAAACTTAATAAAAAGTTGTTAATAATCAATATGGACAGAAGTGAAGAAAAAAAAATGTAGAATTAGAGCAGGAAGATAAGTAGCTTAGGAAGAGTGGAGTCAATTATCAACAAACATTCATAACACTAGAACCAAATGATGAATCATTTTCGATACACAATCAAAATAATTCATTTAATGTCACAACCAACCTAATTCTTTCGTTGTAATTAGTTTTGTTTATGGAAAATGCTAAGTTTCCCGAAAGAAATTATCTCGAGATTGTCCCGAACTGACATGATTGGTTAATTAGCAACGGGATGACTCATTTTTCACTCTCTTTTTCGGTGCATCAACAAAGTTAATTGACACTTGAATAAAACATACGATAATTGTTATTAAATAAAAAATATATACTCCAAATTATGGAAGGGTTTTCTCTCTATAATTGAGCCACATGTAGAAATCTAAGGTGGTTCTAAAAGGTGCAATGGTGATATATAGTTGTAGAAACATTAAGTGTATGTAAATGTGGCTAATGATATACATAGCTGGTATGTGTGGTAAAGCTTTAGCATGTATTGAATTGAAGGTTTGTTAGCGGTGGAAAAATCTAGCCTTAAAATGCAAGCAGTGTGTGAGAAATCCATGCAATCAGGATGTTGTCGTGAATTATTTCTCGGGACATATAGCACTTCTCTTTGTTTATATGTATTAACTATGATTAGTTGGATCACTAGTGAATACTACATGTGTTGTATAGCATATTCATTTAATTATCATGTAAATATTTTCTTTGGTCAAATAAACTTCTTTTTTTGGAAAGATTAAAATGGAATATATTACCAAGTCAAATAAACTTATAATGTGAAACACTGAACTCTATCAAACAATAAAGACAACAAAACATGTACTCTATAGTTTTGAAATGAAAATCAATTCCACATGCAATAAGATGAAAACTTAAACCGCAAGAATATTATAAAATTATGTATAAATTTTTATTTTGTCATAATTATAAAGTCACCTATAAATTCTTCTTTCATCAAAACTATATGCTCGAAATCCTCGAATCTTAGTATGTCAAAGTATCGTGCTTGCAACATGTTTTAAAATAAGATAAGATATAAAGAACAAGATTAAAGATGGAGAAGATAAGAGCTTATCTATTGTTGTCAGATTATTACATATTTACAGTAGACAAATAAGCATGTAAACGATCAAATGTACTTAAATACTACTAACAATTCATTCACTAATTAAAGTTATAAGAATATGGAAGATCAAAGATAGACATCCACTAACTTTATTATTCATAGCATGGTAACAATTATATACATAGAGCAATCACTTAATTTTTTCAATAAGAGTAATATCAATCCATATACAACTAAAATTTAAGGGTAAATATGACTTTGATTCTCCAAAAATTGATAAATTTTAATCTCTCGTTTTAATTATGATGTATTAGCATCTTTCAACTTTTGAAGATTGTCATTTTTTATCGTTGAAAAATTATCGCAAACAAGATATTTTTGAAAGTACAAGATAAAAATGGTAAATTTCATCTATAAGTTTTACCTCAACGGACAAAAATGTTGAAATTGTCATATATGCGGGAGTTTTCAATGACGATTGTCACTTTGTCTATTTACAAAAAAAAAATGACAAATTTCAAAAATTTGGATAAAAATTCATTTTCAAGGGAAACTAAAAGCGAACTCAATGAATTTTTAGAGACTAAAAACATATATAACCAATTTTTTATATACGTCTAATTACTCATTAGAGTTCATAATTCGCACTCCCTGACCCAGGGTCCTGGATACGGCACTGACTGTGTTATTGTTCCCACCATGGCGCATTACGATATTGCAAATGCTTGGTAGTAATGGACATAGGCAATTAAGTTCATTGAAAATATAGTAATAGAAACAGGTGAAAGTTTAGAGACATGAAATAAAATAACATTCTTTTGTAGGTTTATGGAATAACGAAGTTGGGTGACCGATGTTCTGAAATATGTGGACACTTGAAAGCTGAAAAATGGCATCTTACCTGAGGAAACATCATGCGCAGAAAGCAAAAATATTACAGGATCTAGCCGACATCTTAAAATCCATCAATATTTTGCAGGAGGTAGCTCTAATTATGAAAACTTTGAGGCATTAGATTTGCTTGAACGTTTGAAGAGGCAAGCCTCTCTTCAAGTCTATGTTGAAAAAACAGTTTTTTTATCGAGACATAGATCTTGAAAGCAAAGAAGATGCTCTCCTTTAATCAATACTTAAAATCATTGTTAATAGGTCAGCAAGAAAAATATTTCAATAGTCGACACACGCACATGAATGCATGTCCGTGCGCGCACACACATAAACAAATACACCCACACACAATATAACTGTAATGTCTTTGCCTTTTACAAGAGTTTACTTTAGTCTTTTAAATCGTATGAGATTATCCTCTTCCTTTAGATCAAAGTTGTTAGTTTAATTAAATTTCTTACAAAAAGTAAAAAATTTCACCATATCTATACAACCATATAAAACAATTAATAAATAATAATGATATACATATATTCGTACATTATTGTCCAAAACAATTTATTTTCTTATTAGTGAAAGATTTCCCATGTGTGTGTGTGTTCTAAAATAATATTTTTGTACATTATTGTCCAAAACAATTTATTTTAGCAAAGTTCCTATGTGAGTTTAAAATTTCAACCTTAATTATCTTCTTGTTAAAGGTTTAAAGCTCAAATTGTGAAGATTTAAACCACAGATAGCCGATATAAGAGTTTGATAAATTAACAAAGTTATTCAAAACATGAAACAAAGTAGTTAAGTAAACGAGTTTTGGAAATATTTGTTGTTTCTATAGTGTTGTTTGTTTTCGTGTTTAAAATATTTGTTGTTTTAATGTTATGGTGTATGATTTATGTATCTCTTATTATAAGAGTTAAACATGCGAAGTTGACTCTAAACCATAATCACCTCAAATTTTCCCTCGTAAGCTAACCATGATTGCACCCTAACCTCCCTACTATCCACTCATTCCTTAAGCATTTATAATGACTTCCATATACCTCTATATAGTAAATATGGTTTTCAAATTTCTCAATTAGTATAATAGGTATTTTTTCATACGTTCAATATCACCTAAATAAAGGATAATTAAGCTTGTGTTCTTAGGTTGGAGCTTTCAACTCATTATTGGGACATTGCAAAATTATCATTGTAACCAAACCGTCTCAAAATAGTCTAATATGATGCGAGATGATGGAAAAAGTCAACAAACTTTATAGGAGAGCTAAACAAATTTGAAAGTCTTTCTAAACTAGTTTAATCTTCTAAGTCTGCAATAACTTTTTTTGTTATATTAAAACTACGATTGCAGTAAACGTTTTGAAACTCACACACGACCATAAGAGAATTTCAAAAGGTTCATATAAATAATTAAGCTCATAATGCACCCTTAAAAATAATTACAATCAGCTTTACCGAGTACATCATCACTGTTAGAGTTACATTGTCAAAATATGTTTACCAAAACTTTCTCAAAACTATCTTTTGATTCCTCGTAGGTCTGTCAAATAATGGAAATCAGGGAATGTAACAACCATTTGGGATAAGCACCTCGCATGTACATCAAATAATAGAAATCGGGAAAATATGACAATGCTTTGGACTAAGTAGAAAACCTCCTAAACCTACTTAATAAGTAAAACAAAATAAATTTCAAATATAATCGAATTGAGATCTGTGTATATGTTATGTAGATTACACTCCATATATTTATAATAGTTTTGCAGTAAACAATGAAGTTGTATACTTTAGGAGTAATAACAACCAACCAAGGAAGTTGTACAATTAACAAATATCATATTCTTTATTATTTCTCAAAATTCAATAGATTCAAAGAACACACCATACATCTATTTTTAAAACAACTTTAATTTAATAAATTGATTTTCAACTGCGATCAAAGGGTTGCAGTGTTGCATATATTTAGGTTGAGGCCAAGCGTTGCAATAGATTTTTGCACACCAATTAATCATGTTGAAGGAAATATTTTTGATTCATTAAAGAAATAGTTTATATCACAACATGATAACTCATTTATTTTCATATTCATTAATTGACTTAACAACTCGTCATTGGATACACGTGTAAAATAGTTTTAGACTAACATTGTATTTCTAATATAAAAAAAAAGAGTGATCAGACAAATTTATTCTATGGTTGAAAAACATAAAATAAAAAGAAATGTGATAAAATAAAATTTAGAAATACTCAAAACACAAAAGCAAAAATGAAAATAAAAATTAAAACAAAGAAACATAAGAAGAACATATTTCAGCATGATCAGATTCATTCCATGGTTTAAAACCATAAAATAAAAATAAATGTGATAATGAAACTTAGAAATGTTCAAAACACAAAAGTAAAATAGAAAACAAAATAAATCTGATAAAAATAAAAAGAACACATTTCTACATGGTCAAATTCACTCCATGGTTTTGAAACATAAAATAAAAAGAAATGTGATAAAATAAAACTTAGAAATGTTCAAACACAAAAACAAAAAAACATAAAAAAAAAAAAAAACATTTCCGAATAATCAGATTCTTTCCAT
>Ga0315913_1000115_pt1 | contig 48992 bp, 34 predicted proteins | sample MpolsnodulesMG_FD_207736 | JGI IMG/M metagenome (GOLD analysis project Ga0315913, IMG submission 207736) | Medicago polymorpha root nodule microbial communities from Los Angeles, California, United States - small nodules | ecosystem: Host-associated > Plants > Roots > Nodule | place: USA...
GCGAAGAATCCAGTCTCACATGGAAGAAGCAAACACATTGACACAAGATTCCATTTCATTAGAGAGCAGGTGACTAATGGAATGATTGAGCTGCACTATTGTCCCACAGAGCTGCAACTTGCAGATAGTTTTACAAAAGCAATAAAACTTGACAGATTTGAGTTTCTGAGAAAGAATTTAAGTGTCTTTAATATTCAGCAGTTATGATTAAGGGGAAGTATTAGAATAAGTAATCAATAACTGAAGAGCGCTTCTGAAGAATGTTTCTGAAGTAGTGCTTCTGAAGTGGAGCTCCTGAAGTGGTGCTTCTGAAGTGGAGCTCTTGAAGTGGTGCATCTGAAGTGAAGCTTCTGAAGACAGACTCTGATGTGCAGATTCTGATGTAGTTAGTTAGAGGAGTTTGTTACAACATCTAGTTGTATATATACACTCTCTTGTGTTGTAAATATGTAGTTGTGTGAATCAATAAAAAATTTCCATTCATTATTTCTCTCGTTTCAATTCTTTATTTTTCTGTTAGTTATTCATCTTGCTCAAAACAGCTTATTTTTAATAAGCACTTTCGTTGCGCATAGAACACAATGATTGTTCTAACAATTTTACCATTCATTCATTTATCTCTTACGGTACAACACCTAACAAATGAAATGTTATTCAATTTCTCTAAATTTCTCCATCCATGTGTCGAACTTAAACGAGTCAAGAATATATTTCCTACACATGCAGTAGTAACAAAGGTCATTTTCAGACGCACATAACAAGTCAAATAACTATGAAGTAATATTTTTTTCTGTATAAATTATGAAACATATTAATATCATGTCCTATTTACACCTTTGGATTGTACAATTAGGAGGTATAAAATGCAATTTTCAACATTTTTTACATGACTATTTACACATTTGGATTGGTCAATCCGATGGAAATGTTAACTTCAGTTCTTTTGTTTTGAAAAATCTATTCTGTCACGATCCAACCGTGGCTAAACTAGTCGTTCAGATTGTAAAATTTTAAAAATTTCCATCTGAATTCCGGAGTAGGGTAAAGCTAGTTAAGAAAAATGGATCTGGGGGACTTTTCAGAAGCAGGAGAATTTTTTTAAAAATAATATCCATCCCTGGTTGGAGAATTTTTTTCAAATATTTAACACCTACATATGACATAAAGTTTCAAAACTTAGAACGAAGAACCTGAATTAAATCCATACACACACTATATGCCTAAAAAAGAAAGTTATCTTTCTTAATTAGAGCTAGAGAAAGACAAATAATGAAATAAAACACTAATTACTGATAAATATCAACAAAACAAAAACACAAGAGTCGCCTTTTGAAACAAGTGTGTATCAGAACAAAGTGTAATTTTTGAGCTAAAGCTTTTTGATGAAGAAAATAATGTAATTATAATAGAAATGTAGGAATCCAAAGATAATGTGTGTGTTTGCAGAAAAAGGGAGAGCTTTGTGTGGTGTGGAATGGTTGGATAATTAATGTGATTATACACAAAACAAAACACCACAGCCATGTGAAAACAAAAGCAGCCATTGCTAAATATGTCTTGTCAAGCAAAAAGGTCAAGAGCAACAAGATTGGGAAATAAAGAATGGAAAGTGTTCCTTGTACATTCGATGTTATTTGACATCTTGAAAGATATAGAGATAAAGGTTTCTGAGGAATAACACCACTTTCATAATTTATGCTTTTTTTTTCTCTTTTCTTGATGTCATCTTTATTTTAATACTGTTATTTTCTATTATTACTGTTTCAGTTAATTTTTGCATATTTTGAACTCTTCATTATTACTGTTTCTATTTTCTCCAAACTCTTTCCCATATTTTGCATATTTTCTTTTCTTTTTTCCTTGTTGATTTGAACTCTTCATTATGTTCTGACGGTTTATCGAAATGCCACGTCCATTTGATAAAATGAAAGACATAAATGATACATTAGAGTTGTGGAACATTGATGTTTCACATTTTGAATTTTGGTATTATTGAAAATTTTGAAATTTGATATTTATTATGACAGACATAAAGGTCATTTTTTGCTAGCCTGCCCACGATCGTGTTTATCAAGTCCATTGCGCTATCTTTTCATAGATGAATACCTTTCGATCAAGATTATCCATTGCACTATTTTTTAAACACCAATGAAAACACGAGTCAATCGAAGGCTACCATCAACACGAATAAAAACAACACCTCTAAACCCAAAGTTAGCACCAAAACCAAGCTAAATCCCCACAGACCAAGTGTGTATCAGAACAAGTGTTATTTTTTAGGGTTAAGGCTTTTTGATGAAGATGAAGAAATTAATGTATTTCTCCCCTTTATTTATAATAGAAATGTAGGTTAATGGTTCTGTTTAAATTCAAAGATAGTGTGTGCCTATGTGTGTGTCACCCTACAATCCACCAAAGATTGAGAAATAAAAATTAAGACGAAATGATATTTGTGTGATTATATTAAAATAATTTTTAAACACTTTTTTATACTTATATTGTGTTTTTACTCTCTCTTCTTCTTTGTCTCTATTTTTTTTACCAATAAATGACAGAGGGTTGAACTTTGATTTGATAACCACAATTCTGGTATAAATGACTATGTCTCTATTGTTTGATATTTCAAAGACTAGCAAAAATAGCACGATAAATAGTGCTCATAATCGATTGGTTCAGTTCTTCATTTTTTTTTTCAACAATCCGAGCTAATTATCAGTTAATAATATGTCAATTTGGTAAAAATATTAGTTTGGTTTGAAGAAGTACATTTAGATTTTTGGTAAAGGTATTTTTCGTTTGGGACCACAAAACCAATTCACAGAACCTCAGCAAATAGGTTTCCTACAATTGGTGGATAAAAAAAGAATAAAAGAGCAAAGGTGTGTTGTTTATTTGAATAAAAAAGAGAGCTAAGGTGTGTTAAAACCTTTACACATATTTTTTTTTTTAATTACACATAAATTTCTATTGAAATGTTTCCATATATTATAGCAAGGATATATAAATTTAAAGAGATAAAGAACATGAGATAAACGTTGCACACTATCATACAATCCATTGTGCTTAACATGCATGTGAGTTATAACAAAGACCGAATTCTTTAACATAGTGATTTTAGCTCCTTGAATCTAATTTAGTGATAGAATATTAAAAAATGGTGTTGTTAAAAATTTAGTTACAATATTGATTGATTTAATAAGCACGTATAATAATAGGGAAAAAAAAGTTAAAAATCACTATGTTCACACGTTTTTCCTAAAATCCAAATGTAGTTTCTTTGAATTTGAAATTAGATTAGAAGATAAGTTTGATATGGACCACATAAGGTGCTACAAAGCTGTGCTACTAAAACCTACAATTTCATTTACACCGTCCAACACAATGCTTGAGTTGCTTTGTACCATTTTTCCTATATATGTCTAAGATTCTTCCAACTATTAAACCACTTGGCAGCATTATTCAATAGAATACAGAGTAAAAGAATATTAAAAAGGAACAAGATAAGAGTGTTTGTCACATCTAAGTGTTTAGCAGAATTAGGATGGAATGCCACACTCACTTTTAATGCCAAAGATTATAATTAGTAAATTGGACAAGGAGCAAATATTGGAAGAATTGAAGCAAATATTGAGTTATTCTTGAAAAGAAATCAAGCCATATCAAAGTACATGGAGCATGATACGTTGTTGGGCCATTTAAGATCTTGAAATGTGAAGGCTCTGTAAGGTAATTTCCATTGACTCACAAGGAAACATTTTGAAGAGCAGCTGAGTGTGACATCGATTTAGCGAAGAATGGAGACCGGGATATACTTTCATGGATAGGCCTATATTGTGTTTTGATAGACAATTCTAGAGACTTGCATGGAATCACTTGTGTGTGAAGAATGTTGGTTTTTTTAGGACCATTTTTCTCTTCACATTTTCACCCATTTTATTTTCTCTGTCTATGTTTTGAATGATTAACTTACTTTTACTCCATAATTTAATCCATAAAAAGCATATTTGTTTAGCTCTCAGTAGATTTGACTCTTCCCTTCTTATTTCTCAATTATAACTCTCAATTAAATAAACATGTGGTCCTTTAACTCTTCTCGGTAATATTCTCATCAATAATATGAGTGATGAGTTTTGACATATACAGAAATGGCTAGTTTGAATATTCAATAGTGATTTATGAGTGAAATTTGGTGACTTGAAGTGAAATACAATGAGATGGAAAGGTTTAAGAAGGGTGAAAAAAAAGGGAACAGTGGGAATTCCATACTTGAGTAGGAATCACTTAATTATATCTATGACCTATTTATGTGGTCAATTATATGCACCTGACTCTACATCAAATGAGTTGCTCATCCCCAACATAACATTTAAGCCGTTCGCGAACCACTTAATTGATTCGGGTAATTTCAATTCGGTTTGGTTCGGTTCATGGTTATTTTTACCCACCCCTAAGTATAGTATTACCAAAATTGCTATGAAATAAAATCTAACTAGTTTGATATAAATATGCAAAACTAATTAAATTAAACTAGCCCGTGAACTGTACTCTTTCACAATCAGCCAGTCAATTATTCAACACTAAATTCAATTTTTTCACTTGACCATGAACCAGTCACAAACGACATGCATTTTCACAGGCCAACCCCTCACTATCATGCAAATGTCCTTTTTTTCATCAGGGAATCTTTCATCATCATAAGTAAATGCATTTGGTAGTTTGGTTTGGTGCATAAAAACATCAAGAGTAAATGCAAGGTTGCTGGGAAGCCTTGAACAACTATTTCAAGGTTGATAACTTACTTATGTTGGGTTGTGAGGGAAGCTCGGGGGGACCGTTGATCTCCCACATCAAATTCTAATTTTCTACTCATCATACTGTCATGTCTTGGTTTAATTTCTTATTTGGTAAGAAATCATCTTCTGATGTCAGCCGTAATCCTGAAATTCTTGAAGGTAACCTATCTACATTTGATTCATTTTTAGTAATATGGTTGCATTATTTGGTTCAGATACTTATGATATGATGAATGATTAAACAAATACCTGTTTATATTTCTTGATTGATTTTAATTGAATTTACTTGTTAATTAACAGGACTTTTAAGCACTCAGATAAAAGTTTATACCTACGAAGAACTAAAAAGAGCCTCTTAACAATTTCAGTTCTGCTAATCATATCGGGGGTGGTAATTTTGGTTCTGTTTATAAGGTAACCAACCAAACAACTTTTATCTATTTCTTTAATCACTAGATCATTTAATTTGTTTTGATCTTTTCTTTTTCCGTTCCTTGCTTCATTAATGGAACCTTAACAATATTGATTATTCTTATGAATAGGGAGTTCTAAAAGGTGGGAACTTAATGGCTCTAAAAGCTTTTTTAGTTCCAACAAGAGAGGGGTTGAATGAATTCTTGACCGATGTTAATGCTATTTTCGAAATAAAACATGAAAATTTGGTTGAACTATATGGTTACTGTGCAGAAGGAGATCACCGAATTTTGGTCTACAGATACCTTGAGAACAAGAGCCTTACAAAAACCCTTCTAGGTAAATGCACTATAGTTTTTTGGTAAAGTTTTATTTTATATTTATTGGCATGGTATATATTATTGGATGTATGTAAAGATTTTTTATGACACTTTTAATGCATAGTTCTTTAGAGTAGTCATTAGTTCTTTTTGTTACAAACTCCTTAATTCAATACTTGAATTGAAGTACTATGTAATAATATTAGGAAATAAACTAAATTACTATTAGTATTAAAAATAATAATTCTGGTGGAATTTGAAAACAATGGGACTTTCCATTTCATCAGGATTTAATATACTTGTTATACTACATGCATATTGCAGGTGGAGGTCAATGTAATATCTACTTTGATTGGCGAACACGATGTAGGATATGTATTGGAGTTGCACATGGACTTGCCTTTCTTCATGAGCAAGAAAGACCAAACAATATTCACAGCGAGCTAACAAGCAACAATATTCTACTTGACAAAGACCTTACACCTGTGATTTCAAATTTCGGTCTTGGAAGACTTATTCGAGGAGACCGCCCTTATTACATCAGGTATGTAACATGAACAAAATTTGACAGCATTTATTAGTTGCTTTGTAAATAATGCTATGTGTTTTATTTCAACTGTCATGATGGTCATGTTGCACCAGAGTATGCCACAATGGGACAAATGACATGTAAAGCAGATGTTTACAGTTTTGGGGTCATCCTTATAGAAATAGTCGGAGGGAGATCTAACGCCTATCTTATACGACAAGTATGTGTGTCTTATTTGTATTTTATTACTAATTTCACTTTGATTGTGAACCAGTGGACTGCAATACCAAAACATAGTTCATCGTATTGCTTATGTAAGTTAATGTTCTTATTACAGACACGAGAACTTTATAAGAAAAAGGAGCTATTCAAGTTGGTAGATTTGTCTCTAAATGGGTTTTTCGATGGTGAAGAGGCTTATAAAATTCTTAAGATTGCCCTTCTCTGTACTGATGGAAATTGTAAGAGGAGGCCAACCATGTCTTCTGTGGTCAAAATGCTCACCGGAGAAATTGATGTTAACAAAGGTATATGAATAGTTATCGATTTGGTATCTCCATCACAAGCGTGTAATGCTTTGATTGCAAACCGTTTGGCAGGAAACAAGGCATATTGATGTTAAATAGTCAATTAATAGTGCCATCTCATGTCGTGATTTTGTGTTATCATTGTTGATTTTATTGAAAGTATTAAGTATTAACTGCTCAATTGAACTGTGTTGACAATTAGGTTGCAAAATTGTTACTCATGTATTTTCTATCTACACTAAATATACAATATAACATATCTTTTGTGATCAATCAAAAAATGAATGAAATCAATGAGACAGAGTTTCATCAAATACACTATACTGTGGTTTTCTAAAGTTAAGAAATACCTATGGAAGTCGACATTTGGTTTTTTGAAATTTTTTAAAGAGTTGGAATTTGCAATGCCTTTAAAATCTTATCTCTAATGAATACACCCACCGTTTAATTGAAGCTCTCTACGAAATTTTTTTGTTTATAATTTGCAGCAATCACGCAAATATGATCGAACAATGATACTTGTAGAAAACCTTGCAATTGATCTCGAATGATTAAATAGCTACACTAAAGAATAAATTTTTTGGGAGAACGTGAGTTCAATTCCTAAATAGAACAGCTCATGGCTGAACTTCAAATTACCAGAGTCTTCTTCCCTTAAAAATAGGAGAGGTTAACAAAAAAAATGATATTTGTAAAATGATACAAAGTTAAGAAACTATATCTCAAATTACATTGTATAATAGTCCTTCAGCTTTAAGAAAACCCTCATATGGTAAGCATCTTATATCGAAAATCGAAAATTTATTACACACGACTAAGAAGAATAGTTGTAAAATAAGAGACAAATGTTAACATATGTCGGCTTCAAAGAACATGTTAAGTAACTCAATATATGATATTTGTTTTAAAAGTCATACATTTAATTTTTTTTAAAAGTTAAAATATTATATAATTTTTAATGTAAAATTTCTAATTTTGATTTCTTTACCAAGTGTCTTAGAACATAAGTAAGCGCAACCCAGAAATTATATTGGATTCTTCATCAACCAATATATTATTATGTTGGTCATACGTGCTTTGAATGTATCCTGCAAATTGCTTCAAACCTCATGAAATATGTGCTTTGGTCCACAATTTATCTTACATAATTTAAAAGAAGTATTATTGTTTGTCACAGGATTTTTTTTAATGGATATGGCAATTAGAAGAATTTAGTACTTGTTGGACCTATTACAAGGGATGAAGGTATAATTAAGTATATATCAATTCTCTTGCTCTAGAAATGAAATCCAAAGATTTCAGAATTCATGTCAAAGTGTTTTTTCAGTCATTTAGAAAATGACTTCAAAACTCAATGATATCAATGTGCATCAATTTCAATTACTACAAAAGTACAAAGTCCAACAACCAAACCACATGTGCTGCTGACATTAAGGTTCGTTAATTTCAACCTTGTCTCGTTTCATTATTGTAGGTTTATAGCTGACTAATATTGGAAGGTATTGGTACAGTGACATGCTCGGTGTGTGGGCAATTTAGCAGCAAAATTTTGCGAAAAATTGTAGACTGTAGAATGTTATGTATATAGTTATACATAACTTTGTACATATTGACTCCACAATTAACTTTTTTACAACTACTTCAAAAAATGAGAGGCATTAAAAAATGCATCGACGTAAATCATTTCAAAATTAAATCTATTTGGTGTTATCTTTGCATCAATTGGTCGAACATTTGTAGGATTTTCTATCTGGTGTTATATTATCTTTGAATGAATTGGTTGAACATATGTTGATAAATAACAATTTAGTTTTGAAGTGTATATTTGAGTTCACTTCTAAATTTTGGATGTGTAGAATTGCCTCAAGATGTTTGGTTAATTTTTGAGTCGAATTGATTTTAACTCTTGAATTAATTTTTACACACAAATTTATAAATCAACTAAGCATCAAAACATAAATCACGATATCAAAATTTAACAAATCATGTCACACAAAATCAAGTTTTATCATCGCATAACCAAATATGTATAGTTATCAAATTTAGTTACTATATCTTTATGAAACTTGATGAAAGCTTCTTCGGAATTAAAGCGCAACACTATACAATACTCACTCCAAAATTAAGGAAGGAATCAGTCAGTGAACACTCACTCACACATGCAACATCTTATCTACATTGATTTTGAAGAAGGGATGGGTAAGTTGATTATTTGTTCAGCTTTAAAATCATCACATTAATCAAATCTTTGTTCTAACTGTGAGCATCAAAATCATTCAGCTTAGCTACCCAAATTTCTCTCCAATTCTTATTTGTTTAGAATGGTAAATGTGAATCAAAAATGGATTAAGTAGAAAATGCTCAACACAGAAGGGTTAGTTTTTTTTAGGATATTACTATTATTATGGTTGGTACTTGTTATCAAAAGCTTGGGTTATTCGTATTCTCCGTTACTTTGGCCGCTGAGTTATTATTCGCCGGATGATATTGTGGCTAAGATGAATGAAGTCTTGAGTTTAGGAAAAGTTGAAAATGAGAACAAGTTGAGGGTTCATGATGGTTATATAAGATGGAGCAGAGTAGGACTAGTAAGAAAGAGTTTAGTGGAACTCATGCATGGTTATGAAGATGAGTTTTTCTCCATGATCATGAATATTTTCATTGGACATGGTCCTCAATTTGCAAGAGGGAAGAAGATACACTCATTTGAGAATATTGAGATCTATAACTTGATGAATGCTTCTACACTCCTTTGAAATTTGAAGGTTCTGAGCTGCTTCTTCTTCACAGTATGTTCATTATGACTTTATTATATAAGAGTGTAACTAATATGCACTGAAATATGAAACATGATGAGGGAGGGTTTCATGGTTCCTTATTATAGCGTTGTAGCGTTTGAGTTTCATTATTTTATTTTTTGACAAGAACTTTATTTCTTCAATGTGGTTGAAAGATGAAACAATATTATCCATGGTTGGAATTGGAAGATGGTTCATTTCTACCTGCAGTTTTATGTAGAAATTCTACTGAAAACATACTTCCATATTGAACCTAAACCAAAGGTTACATACATTATGAATGTTTCAATGCTTCTTTAGATAAATTGATTAGTTGTTGTTGTAAATAGTAAATAGTACTTGATTAGGTTGAGTTGAGCCATAGATGTTATATAAGAAAGGTTCCCTTTGAAATTGTTGATTTATAGATTGTAAGGTTAGTTTTTTCATGTGAATCATAATTGTTGCAGCCATCGGATATTAACGTTAAGGTTTTTATTAAATGAGAATTTTAGATCGGACTTAATAAATTCCATTTTTTATTTTGTATCAATTATGACTATTGTGATGGTTTTGCATAGATGATGGGGAATTTAGTTACTGTTGTCTCTAAGAAACCTAATGAAAGCTTCTTCGGAATTGAAGCCCAACACTACACTAGACTCACTCCAAAATTAAGGAAGGAAATTGTGAACACTCCCTCACTCTCTTGAAACGATATTGAAGGAACCAATTATATTACAATCTCTAACTTCTTAGATCCTTTTCGCATCAACTAAAGAATCACTTGATTTTCGTTAGAGAAAAAAAAATCTACACTTATGGACTAATTCAAAATATGTTGAGTCAAAATCTATCGAGTCTAAGCATGTTAACTACCATTCCGGTATGTCTCAGTTTTATCATTTTAGGACTATGTGCCTTCGAAGTACAAACACCTCAAACACCAAGCGTGTCTTAATGTCTGACACGCGTTGGTGCTCAATGTCTGGACAACATTTGTACATATATTTCTAGGAGGGTTAATGTTTTGAAGCAGTGATGATCAATAAAAGGGCTAAATATATTGAATATGAAAACATCACTTTTAACTTCCTAAAACAAAAACAAAAAATCACTTTTAAGTTTTCGATATAGTAGATTATACTGATGAAGAAATTGAATAATTGACATTTTTTTTAGTAAATTAAATTGATTAATTTAAATGTACACATTTTAATTCTCAATTTAGAATTTGAATAAAAAATAAATGTACTTGCTCAAAATAGATAGTAGCAAAAATATACTACAACCCTTCAATCTAGTTTTTATTAGGCAATACAAGCTCTCAAAAGTGAATAAGAAACCCTTTTTGGTTTATTTTTTTTATTTGATAGAGAAGGTGACGATGAATCTTGGGTATTATTTCCTATTTCAACCCTTTAAAACGATCAAAGGTTTAAAATTAAATAAATTTACGAGACCACCTACAATTTTGTTAAAAAATAAGACTAAATTGATCCACGAAAACATTTATAAGAGACCAAAACGGAACTTTTATTGATTAAAAAATAAAACTAAATTGATCCACAAAAACATATATAAGAGACCAAAACGGAACTTTTATCGATTAAAAACCAAAATAAAATTCACAAATAATTTAAGGGAACAAATATTTAATTTAGCCAAAAAAATTAGAACCCCTAGAGTAATTTCTTCTCAATAATGAAGGTTTGAAATTTTAAATTGGTTTAATTATATACAGTCATTATTGGGATGGATGTCTCATATTACAATACAAGCATTTACAAAATGCAATCACGTGTAATCCATAACAACAACCCCAACGATGACCGTTATAAAACAGTCAAGTCAAATGTTGGGAATATCAACTGTATGAGATTGGGACCCCAACAATGAGTTTGAAAGTGATATACACTCTTATTTTATAGGGAAACCTTCATGCCTGTTTTAACATATACTCGATGTGGGACTTGTTTTGCCTGAAGAGAAAAACCAAAGTCTCATGGGAAGGTTACAAGAGAAGAAGAAGCTTCAATATCTAAAGGAATTCCAAATCCAACAAGCTGCAGGAAGGATTATCTCTCTCACACACATTTATTTCATACACTTTGACCATTTGGGTGATGGAGTGAGTTGTGTGGGCAATTCCTAAAGTGATTAACAATGCCATCACACTAAAAACTAGATACTTATATGTTCTACTATCAACTATGAGTCCCCGATGCAAATTTAAAGCAATTCATATGAATTGTCAAAATATTCATATATAAATCAGGAAATTTTGGTTCAAATAGTTACTATATATAGGGATAGGTGTCTCACTTGTTCTCTCTAGTAAGATGATTCATTCAACTTTCCATCCTTATTTTAAAATATTTAAGTGTGTCTCGGTCCTCTGTCGTAGGCCTTTGTTGGTAGAAATTCATATCTTTTGCGGTAATTCGAAGAGTAGAAGTGTGTACCAATCCATAAATTTTAGAGTGTGGAGAGGACAGATGAAGCTGTAGAAGTGTAGAGTTTAATTAAATGTATGTGTGTGACAATTGGATACGGATAAAATATGTACTAATAATTCAATGGAATTTCAGAGAAAGAGAGGATTATATGAACGAACATGTTTGCATGAGTTTAAATTTTGAACTTAATTTACATATACAAAATGTTTTTAATGTGAAGATGAAGACCTGTTATCTTCTAATGTTATTCGATTGGCATTTCATATCTCTGCTGCAAGCTTCGTTTGGTGTGGCTTTAAGAGAAGAGCAACATTTTTCTTCTAGAAACTTTTCCTTTACATACCCCTTGCATGTGATGATTCATGTCAGACTTTGTTTATGGTCTTTATCTGAGCTCTTTGCTTATAATTCATGTTAGTAATATTTATTTTGAAAGCAAAACGAGTAGGTTTCGTACTCTTACCTTAGGATTTGTAATATCATGAGTATTTTCTTAATTCATTCTGCATTCACAGTGATCTTGCTGAGATTTCATCTGCTTCTCCATTGCTGGTAACATGATTCATGTTTACCCATGCCTGTTCGTGCTGATTGAGCTTTTGATTTTTCCAAGGTATCGTTTCACTGAGGTATATTATATCTCAGCAATATGAATCACCATTAATGTATTGCTTTTTCGCAGTAAGGATCTAAACTGAAGGCTTATAATACAATAAAAATGTTGCATAAACTGCAAATAAAATTTCAAGACATGTTAGGGCCACATAAACCTTAAAAGAACAAAAACGACCAGTCAGGCTTACTTAAAGGTTAGTCCATGATATGAAGCATTTTTCGAAATTTTAGCCTATGTCTATATAGATAATGAATGGTTAAATATTTTTCCTTCTTTTTAATTTTATTGACATTTTTGTTTGGATTTTTAAAGTTAATGGATAGTTAAACAATTTTAATTAGACTTTTTTTCATGAATTAGAGAGTCAAAAGGATTAACCGGATAACATCATTGAAATTGAATTTTTACGTCTGTTTTTGTCTTGCTGCGCTCGTATTGAATTTTGGCATCCGATTCAGAAGCTTGCCAAGTGTTTCTATGGTTTCCATAAGCCGGACAGACGGATAGGTGAAGTATCATTTGAAACCATATCACGGTGACCCAGATACAACAGCCCTGCACCTGCCAAATTCTGCAGAAGTTAATTCACTTCTGATTTAGCCTTTAGAAGTGCTGGATTAGAAGGATATCTCTAATGGAATCCCACCCAAATCCCCATTCAATAATTCCTTTTCCTTCCGTTATTTGTGTTTCTGTTTTACCAGCCTCAGTCTTGGATTCCTTCTATCCTGAGCACACAACCTTGGTGCTATATATGTACTAGATCGATGAATGTATGAGGCATGAAAAGTATGTTCAAGTAAGTATTTAGTTTGCGGTAGATTTGTTAGCTTTCATTCATAGTATTAGTGGTTCTAGCATAATCATAAATCGTATTCCCAGGAATACTATACTCCTTCATAGAACCTGTGTCAGTTTGGTGTTTTTTCTTCTCTCTATATGACATAGATTCTAAGCACAATCTCCCATTGTTAAAATTGTAGAAAAGCAGATGAAGGTGAAAAGCCGAAGCTTACATTATTCCCCTTTCTCCAAATGATCAAATCATGTAAGAGCTTCAAATTCGTTCTTCTTCCAAATCACAATGAAATTATTTTGATGCAAGGATAAATACCTCTTATCTTTAAGATGGTTTGTGTGATATTATGAGCTACAGCATATAGTACCAATTCTAAAGCAAACCAAATTATGTAGTTATGACTTGATATACACGGCAGCAGGAATATTACTCAATTATTAGTTTTAATTGCATAAATATTTATCCTATGCAATAGATTTATTAGTTATAATTCTAGATCCCCTCAAAAAACAAAAAAAAAGTTATAATTTATAGATAAATTGCTCAATTATAATGCATGTTAAATACTGATACTACCATTTCTTTAACTAATGCAAATGGCATAGAATGATATTTCTTATAGCAATTTCATGTAAGTTTTTCCAAGTCCACCATTTCAATATTTCATGGAAGCATTAAATTGATAAGAACCAAACAACTGCTCCAATTTGAGTGACGAAATCTTTTCAATCACAATCTCTAACTTCTCAAATAATTTTTTCAGTCGGACAATTGATTCCTCTATCTTTCTGTCTTGCCCGTGTTGGGAGAAAATCTCGGCACATCCGCCAAATCAAGTTTTCCACCTTGGCAAGGACCTTTAATTTCCATATACCTGCCCAATGACCTGGCCAATGCACCTCTCATGTCTGTGAGAATGACGATGATGCTGTCTTAGATACACATGAAACACTGTTACATTTAACAAAATCATCTTAAATACAATATGTATTTATCATGATTCATGATCATATTATATGGTCCAAGTCGTCTTTAACTTCTGTAACTTGCACAAATAAAGAGACGGTGGCGTACGAGGAAGAGGATGCAATGACGACAAGGTTACAAACGCAGTAGCAGCCAAAAGCAGCGACTTCAAGGGATATCAACGACATATAACCCACTTCTATTCTTTTCCTTTTTGGAATTTCACTGTACCACCATTTCATTCCTCAGTACCTTCCTTACTCTTCACTCGTGTATCCACTCTCTTTCTCATTTCAAGGCACCAAATTCCTTTCTAAATTAAACACTCACGACATGAATTGCACATTTAATTAAAATCATCACCATATTCTATAAGTGCTTTTCGATAGGAGTTGGGTTGGGGTAATGTTCTAAGAAAGGAGAAGAATACTCACTTATGACAAGTGTTCTCTTTGGTGTTTCAATTGATGATTTTTAGTTTTAATTAATACCAATTGATGATTTTTAATACCTTGTTATTGTCAAAACTTAATAGGTGACTTGTGAAACACCCTTTGTTCCAACAGTAAATACTTTTTCGTGGTTTGCCTCTTGCACACCTTGTGCGGGGTGAATCATTGTGGTTAATATTAAATCTCATTTTAGTTTGCTCAAAAAAAAATATGGTTTAGTTTATTGATGTAAAATACTCTCTCTAGGCCTAAATATAATAAGGGCATTCTAACTTGAAGTTTAAAGTAACTTCTATACCTAAAAAAAGTCGGGCGAAATGGAAACCTTAATATATTAAAGTACAAAGAGAGTATTTTACATCAATAAACTAAACCATATTTCTTGACATTTAATTATGAGAACTTCTATGGTACACCTAAAATATAAGGTGTATACGGTACTCTTACTTCATAAATTTATAAATTAACGATCGAGTTATAAAATAAAACGTTATTTATCAATGTTTATATTTTAGTCAACATCATTTTATAAAGAAAAAAAGTCATTTATTGTTTATAATAATCATATTAAATTTTTAACATTTTCTCATAAAAATAATTTTTTATGAGCAATAAAAATTCAAAAAGAGTAAATTTTAGTTCGTCGAAGTTTTTGGTAAATAAGATTTAACTATTATAATTGTCAATGATAGAAAATAATTCTTTTTCTTCAAAAAAAAATTTATTTAATTATTAATTTAACGATTTGATGTACCAGTACACTCAAATTTTTTTGTGTAACTTAAAATTTTCGTTTAATTATAGCCTCTATTAAAAACAAATCTATTGTTTTTAATGCGACAGAGGAATCAATATAATGAGAGTGACTTTACAAAAATGGCATTAAATAAAATCACGTAGAGTAAGATTGGGGCAAAGTAGAACAAGTTAACTAACTTGCTAACATTGATTGATGTTGGTACTTTGGTGCTTTGGATTGCACAGCGCTCATGATTCTGAATTGGTTTATATTACCTCCGTCTTTAAATATATATATTTTCTAGAAAAAGAATTTGTCTTTCTTTATAATACGCTTTTGTAAGTTTCAAGTATATTAATTAATTAATTCTTTACCAACATACCCATATTTATTTTATATCTTTTTCTACAATCAACATTAAATACTATATTAAAAATATACACTAATTCTCTCTCTTAAATGATAAAATTGTAAAAACAATATTAATTACAAATAAATTTAATACCATTTTCAATTTTCTCAACAACAACAACCAAGCCTGATTCCACTAAGTGGGGTCGGCTACATGGATCAAATGACGCCATAATGTTCTATCATAAACCAAATTTGGATCCAACTCATTGACCTCTAAATCCTTTTTAATGGTTTCTCTAATAGTTTTCCTAGGTCTTCCTCTACATCTTTTAACTTGACTCTTCTCCATTTGATCTACTCTTCTGATCACAGCATCTACGAGTCTTCTCTCTACATGCCCAAACCATCTAAGCCTATTTTCTACCAACTTTTTCTACTATAGGTGCTACCCCCACTCTCTCTCTAATGGTGTCATCCTAATCCTATCATGTCTAGCCTTACCACTCATCCAGCGCAACATCCTCATCTCTGCTACACTTACTTGATTCTCGTGTTGACTCTTAACCGCCCAACACTCCGTACCATACAACAACGCCGGTCTGACTGCTGTCCGATAGAACTTTCCTTTCAACTTAAGTGGTACTTTCTTATCGCACAAAACCCCTGAGGCTCTTCTCCATTTCAACCACCTAGCTTGGATACGATGGCTTACATCTGCTTCTATTTCTCCGTCATTTTGTACTAAGGACCCAAGGTATTTAAACCATTTTCAATTTTCTCAATTAGCGTTATTTTTCAAAAAGGGCCCTATAATTAGGGACGGAGCTAGTAGTTGATTAAGATATAATTGCTTTTTGGAGGCTTGATGGCACTAATTTGATTATCTTTATGTTGTTATCTATTGTGGTGGTTTATACCATGAAGATTATTTTTGTGAATAATAATAGATAACCAATTTGAAAATCCTCTAAAATCGGTGTCCCGACAAAATTGTAGAGGCGACTATATGTTCACAAGACTAATTAATGAAACGCATTTTATTTATATTTTACATCAAATCCGCTTACATTGATGATTATCGGTGGAGTATAATATATTTTATCAGATTTGATATAGACTTTTGTTAGTAATCATGGAATCCCAAGGATAAAGGTCATAATGATCAGCAAGAAAGATAGCATAGGAGTATTCATGTGGGAGATACCCATAGTGACTCATAGTAGAATAAACTAGATTTGATAAAAGATAGATGAAATGATACATGAGTGTTCCTATATATAGAGTTTAGTTGTGTAACTAACTCTAACTAACTCTTAACCAAGCTTCTCAAACACTCTAACTAACTATAATCTAATAACTTTAAAATTCAACAATAGCAATGAAAGTTGAACTCAGGATCCTTGCAAGTTAGTTAACTCCTTAGCAATTGACTTGATATTTGACATTTAGAATTACAGTAATCTTTGCAAAAGACCATCACACATCATATTGATTAACTCATTTTGTTCAAACAACAATTAATACACTTACATTCAATAAAACACAAGACATGCTTGAAATATTTAATACATTGATTCACAATATTCTATGATTGAACGAATACAATGAAAGCAATGACAATTGAAAACTGAGATCGAGATATTGTTATTAGAGAATTTGGCCAACAATGGTTTGAGTTGCGAATCACATTAGTGATTGTACCATTAATGATCTTCTATCCACAACAATTCCACAACCTTTATTGGTGTTTCTCTTATTGCAGCCAATGGTTATGGTTTAACCAAGATGTCCACGCAACCAATGGTACACCAACATAGCCGGAAGAGTTAAGCAAGCAAATCCTATTGAAAATTCTAAGATTATATTCATGTAAAATGTTGTAGTTATAGGGGAAATACTATCCATAGATGATAGATAGCAATAGACAAAGAAACCTACTGGAACGGGCATTAGACTCCCTATTATCCGGTCAGCTGGGGTAAGAATCAATATTGCGATAATTGATATATAAAAGGAAGTCATATTCATAATACAAAATGTACGGAAATCGGGATTTGACAATACCGACTTCCCAACATTATAGGCACTAGCAGTAGCCTGATAAACTCCACCAGGGGGGCTCACCATTGATTCATAGGTGGCAGTTGCAACAAGAGTCGCAACTATCATCCAAGTACTACGTTGCTCCTCTGATATATTTTTGTTAATGCGAGATATAAAAATTAACCATTTTTGCAACATTGGGATGTCTGATGCTAGTATATCTGCAGGTGTGGCCGTATCAGTGACTTGTGAGGCAGATTTTGCTCCAGCACTTAACAATATTTTCTTCATCTCTGGAGTAGCTGCAATGTCTAATGCGGTATTGTTCTCCAAGTTTTTTGCCTTCAAATTTATCCTAGTCTTTACCAACAATCGAGCCTGAGCCTGTACTACCAAGTAATTATAAATAAATAAAAAATACGGTTTATTAGAGATCATTTATGTTGCGATTAATCCCACCATTCCTTCAATAAAAAAAAAACTAATCCCTCCATTCCATATTTCCATATTAAGTGTCACATACTTGCATAAGAAAAATTTCACAATACAAGTACCACTTTGTTTCCCTCAAAAAAGTACCACTTTGTATTTTCAACCAACTATTAATTATTTTATTTTAATTTTACTGTCAATCACAAGTAAATTTTACTTAGCTATACATTTATGATAATGACTAAATAAGAATAATTTTATTAACATATTTCATTTTTTTATTTATTTACAACTTTTCTTCATCTTTACGGAAAAAATCAAAATTGATGCTTTTCTTTGCATGCTAATTCTTTACTTTACAAAGTTTTTTTTTTTTTTTTTGCATGCTGTGTTATTTTCTAATTGAGGGGACAACCAAAAAAATATATAAAGAAGCCATATAATTTAATGTCATTGAACGAGGTTACCTGTGCTTCACTCATTAGTGCTGATATATGCAAAATAGTATTGCCTGCCTCATCCTTTTGATTTAGTATTTTCTTTTCCAGCTCTCTTGAACCTGTCTCGTAATTGGTTTTGAGCCAACGAACAAGTATTCGAAGGACCTTGAACTTTCCATTCTTAACGGCAATATGCAGTGCATTCTCACACCTTACAGTCAAGTATTCAATGGATTCAGGACAAGCCTCGAGAAAGCTTGTTAAAAGATCAACCTCACCAATTTGACTTGCAAAATGAAGAGGAGTTATGCCTTCTCTTCCTTGTACTTTAACAAGTTCTTTATTGATGTTAACAAAGCGAGATACCATTGTTGTTTGACCATTTTGCATAGCAAGATGGATAGGGCTGAATCCTTGAACATTTAGCTTCCAAGAGAATGAAGGTTTCAACATCATAATTTCAGTGGCAAATTGGAGATGACCCTTAGATGCAGCAATATGTAAAGGAGTTTCAACAAATGGTATGAAATCTATACGCTCAAAAATACATGGATCATTCCGAATGACTGTGTAGAGAAGATCTATATCACCTGATTCATCAACTGCAATTTTCAGCTGCTCATCGTTATTCGTGTTCATGTTTGAAATGCTAATTTTTTTTTTCTCACTAATGTGTAGAATATAGGTTCTCTGCCGCTATTGCTAATAAATAAACTTGTCGCCATGTACTTCATTCCCTATTTCGTCTGACAAGGTTTCAATCTTCACTTCTTAGAAAGTAAATATAGTAGGTGTATCTTAGAATTTGTGTATCAATAATTTTAAAATTTTAAAATGTTATTTTTCATATAAGGCTCGTTACAAATTTTTAGATGTGTTTTCTCAAATACACATCTTATCAATACTATTAAATTATGTTAGAAGAAAAATAAGTTTGAATTCATTTATATACAAAGTGTAATTAGTAATAGTCACATTTTTCAAACCAAAGTGAAAAATGCTCTTCTCCCAATAAGTTTTGCTCACTTCCAACCAAAGTTTCGAAAATATTCCTGCGTGAGTTAACTCAAGTGGGTGTTATACCCAACGTGAGTTAACTCACACAAGGTTATTTTCGGAACTTTGGTTGGGAGTGAACATTTTTTGTTGGGAGAAGAGCATTTTTCATGCTACAAGGTTGTACAAAACTTGGTTCAGTCTTGTAACTTGTATCAACCCAAACCCAAATTAGTGGTGAGAATAGGTCAGATCGTCCGTCAGGGGTCTATGGTCCGCCCTACTTAAAGTCTGACTTGACCTAACTCGTTTATTAGATATGTTAGGTTCAAGCTTTTTAAAAAACTCATTAATTTAAGTAGATCAGACTAAGGCTTATAGAAAACCCTACTCCTTCGGTTTCTAATTATAAGCAAAATTGATTTTTTAGGTTCATTCAATTAATGATGTACGTGGTCCATATTATGAACCACATACATCATTAATTGAATGAACCCAAAAAGTCAATTTTGCTTAGAATTAAAAACAGAGGGAGTACTAAGCATATCAGGTTGGCTCATTTATGTATAATTATATATACTACATTATATAATATACGTGTATTAGCCTCTACAAAATTGAGTACTCTCTCTGGTCTTATATATAAGAATTTTTTTAAAAAGAAGTTTGATCCTAATTATAAGAAAATGTCACAATTTTTAAGGTGTAGTTATTGCTTAAAAGACTTTTATGTCCCTTATTTAATGTTTGTCTTTTTAATATTAGTGATTGTATATAATGCTTCATAACTTTTTTTGAGGGTGTATTTATAAAAATATTCAAAAAGTTACACTAATTAATAATTACATTGGTATTGATGTTTTTTGTTTTTATTCTTATAATAAGCACCAGAAAGATTACTAGTATTTTTTGAAATATTATTTAGTGACATGAATGTGTTTGTATAGTAAACTGTTTTTGAAAGATGTATAGAATCTTGATGTCCAACCTAAAAAACCATGTGGTCTGGAAAAGATACACGATGATGAGGATTACTTCCCCCGGTCACTATTATAAGCAAAACTCCACTTTTTAGGTACATTGAATAATCAATGTATCTAGTCTTTATTATAGATTGGATACATTCATTATTCAATGTATCTAAAAAATTAAGTTTTGCTTATAATAGTGACCATAGAGAGTATGCCACAAACTCCACGAACTCATTTGCTATTCTCAACTACAATAATTTTGTCTTTACATATATACCCTATTTATTGTACAAGTTTTTCTTCAATTCAGCAATAAATCGGTTTCTATCTTCGGATTCTACTATTGTGCACCAATAATAGATGAGAGTTTGTTGAGCATTAAAAACAATGGCAGAAACAATTAAATGCATAGTTTAAAGGATAATAAATGCACCATTTTTAATCATTCTTGCACCAATTAATAGGAAAACTATGCCTCTCTCATCAATGTATTGTCTTTAATCATTTTGGTATGTGTAAAGAGTCACAATAGTTTCTTAATTTCAAAATATGATTGGTAGTCCAAAAAAAAAAAAATAGTATATGATTGTGCATTGTGTTAGTCAAAGTAGTTCCTAGTGTTAAAATAGTTCTTTAATATTAACAAGGGTCATGTTAACTTGTGTCCTAAGGGCACATGTTAAGGAATCCAAAAAGAGCAATTTTGTATTGAAAAACATAATATTTTAACTTTTAAGAAGTTGAATGCACGACTTTTAATGCGTATATTTCTATAATAAGTTTCTTAACATGTGCTCTTGAGGGAACAAGTTAGCATTTGCCTATTAACAATAACACTTTTTTTATAGGGATTGATATGATAATAAGGAAGTACTTACCCTAATTAATTGATATGACAGTAAATAAGTATATTGAATGATTGATATGACGGTATTAACAAAACATTTTAACTCGAAATACAATTTTGATTAAGAAAGTGCATAATATAAAAGGTTAACAAATTTAATAATTGTCACGTACAAATTTATTACTACAACAAAATTTATCACTTCAACAATTTTTCTTAAATTTTATGATTTTTGTAAAATGATACTACAAAAAGAGAGTTCATACTTTGAAGTAAAGGTTTTTGTTTGCAATAATTTTAAGTTATGTTTTAATATAGTCATTATTCGGTGGATGCTATCATCGGAAGATTACAAGAAATGAAAAGTCTTAAAAATGCATCAACTTAACTTATAATTTCAAAAAATAACAACCCCGAACAATGACCAGTGATATATCATTAAAATTGTGGAAAATCCCCTATAATTGGGTTGTAAGATATCTTAAATGGTGGACTCTTGTTTTATATGTATATATTCCTATCTCTCGTGTACAAACACTTGATCTGGGACTTTTGTTTTGGCAATGTTAGTATTACTTTTCCTTTCTTTCCAAATTCCTTTCTTCAGTTCAGTCAATGTAAGTGTTAGAGAAGCTTAATTGAAGTAACGTAAAATTTATCTCCCAATAAATTAATATTAATTAAAGGATTATTTGTCCATATAGAAATACTAGCATGAGATGATATTGAATGCCCATTATGATTGTGTTATCTACTATTTCTTTTCTTTCCTTTTTGTTTGTGATTATAATAAACATTAGAAGTCGTGATTACAATAATGTCGATGTCCCTTCTGTTTGTGAATGCCATTTTTGAACTTTTCAATGACTTTTTTCCGGAAAGTGACTATGTAAGAAGTTTATTTGAGTTTCCCTTTTATTTTTTCGATATTGTTTTGAACCTTTCATTATGTCTTGGCACGTCCCTTTGATACAACCAAAGACGCAAATTACACAAAGGAGTTGTGGATCTTTGGACTAGTTCCCGAGTCATGCTAATTATATATTTGGTATCCTTCACGTTTTGTGATATATCATGTTATTTTTCAGTTAATATAGCGATGGATTTGTGGAAAGCTTGGGAGAGTGCGCGATCTATGGTAGGATATGTTCTGATGTGAGGAGGGCAGTTCAGATCAAACCAGATCAGGAGCAGTATAATACAATGTCGATGCAACAATTTTCGGTCTACAATGATGTTATGGTTTGGGGACGTGTATTCAGAATGACAACTTTGTGAAAGCTACTTTATAGAGAGGCATCTGTTTCACCTCAAGAGGCCAAGGCATTGGCACTGTATGACGCTTTATTGAGGCCAAAGCATCGAACTTGGTTACAAACTTGTGGTGGACTGTGTCATCGGAAACCTTACCAATTTAGCTAAATTTTGCACTATTTTAGGCAAATGTAAAACCAGGTTAGATTTATTTCAAACCATGTTATTCACACCCTTGCAATGACATCAAGGTTTTATGCTAATTCTCAAATTTTGAGTTAAGTCCAACGTGTATTAAGGATATTCTTATCTATTTATTTGAAAGACCAAATATATTAATAACTCTAAACCAAGTACAAGATATACAATGAATAGAGCAAGAAAAAATACGAATAATCTGCGTTTGAAAGCACATTGCTTAAAAACATCCACATATAATGCACACATGATCTGGATCCTTAGGAGGAAGGGGCAGATTTTGAACCTTACATACATGATATCACCTCATTGAATAATTTAATATCAAAAGTTGTAGCAGTTAAATATTTATCTCATGAATCATTTGATTTCTCAGCATAATCTATCTCATATCATCATGCTGGAATAAAGTGGAATGATACTTTCTTAAGAAATCATACTTCAATACTTTTAGATTCACTGGGTATTTCACATGTCAAAGCTCAACTCAGCTCCTTCGCTCTTTTCTTCGATTGTCAGCACTAGGATCAATCTACATCCCCTGGCGAATATGGGTAACCGTGTGTTATGCTCCAAGCAAGGACGCGACATCACCCGCTGATCCAATGGAGTAGGTTTCAGTAAAGAAGCTGGTTGGAAAGACACTGCTGAGTTCACTAAGTCCTTACCTCAGTTCAATCTTGAGGACAAGGGTAGTCACCCTGAGTTCATTCTCTCACTTCGTCTTCTCTCTTCCTTTTCGTTATCTCTTTTCACTTCCCTGAGTTCTTTCTTCATTCTTCTATCTCCTCTCTTATTACCTCTTCTCTATTTGTTATTTTCTATTCTTTCTTCTCCTTCTACAAAAGAAAATTCCAAAATACTCGAGAAAGGTAATAACTCATGAAACTTCTTTCTTTGATTTTTGATTACCAATACTAATTACAAAATATGTAAAGGATCATAAATCCAAATCCGTGTAGTATTTGTTCATGAAAGACATCATTTCTCACCTTTTCTTTTGTAAATTTTCAAGGGATTTCACCTTTACCTATATATACACACAGACCTACGATCCGATGACATATTGAATTTTGTATTTCTCCAAACCATCACAAACAAAGTTTAGTTTGTAATCTGTGTAAAACAAAAATGTTAAGTTAATTTAGAAAAGAAGCTTATTTTTTGTGTGAAAATAGTACATGAAGTATGATTATATTTTTACTACTTTTGTTAATTTTAAGGATAATCAACACTTACTTGATATTGTAGGAGAAATTGACTTTGAATGGCGCAAGAATAATGAAAATCGCACTTGGAGGGAAAAAAATCGCAAGAGCAGAAGTTGGAAATATGTGTTTTTTGTGTTTGTGTGTTACTGTTAAGTGACTTAAATCACGCATAAGGTTTAAGGTGCGTGAGTTAACTCACGTAGAAGTAAAATTGTCATTTCAGTTGAGAGCGAGTAATTTTTGTTGGGTAAAGAGCATAATTATTTGTTCAATCGAAAGTGACGGTCTTTACTTGGCGACCGGACGAGCTATACAAAATCAAATTCCTCTTAAGTTTACCTTGTTTTAAACAGGTCCGTCTTTGGGCAAGAGCAATGAACTCTATGGAGCTAGGCTTACAATTTATAGGGGCCTCAAATATTTATAGCTAGTATTAAAGGTATAATTGTTGGAGTGTAGGATTATATAAAGTAATATTTACTTACGACAAAATCTGTCACTAAATGTCTTTTTTTCGTAGATAAATTTATGTTTGTCTATAGGTAAAAGTCACCTTTGAACCAAACCAATGATCATATATTGAACTACAACTTAATTATTTATCACTATAAGCGGTGTTCACTATTCACTCAACCATTAAAAAAAAAAAAAAAACTATAAGTGATGTTGGATGGGTACTACCTATATAAACAAGATGCCTCTTCTTTTTGGTAGCTCATTCCATAAGAACTCCACAGTTAAACGTGTTTGACTTGGAGTAGTCTTTGGATGGTGACCTACCAGAAGTTTTTCGATAAACGTGCAAGTGAGGACAAAATATGTTGAAAAGATTCGTGTTGGTCTGTAGGATCAATCGACAATACTTATAGTCATCTCGGATGTTACAAATGGCCTCCAAGTTGTCGGGAACGGCCTGGTTTTAACGTAGGAATTGTAGGCGGTGAGGAGCTGAATTGCGTTGGAAATTGATATGAGCAACAGATCAAGATCGCATTTATTTTTTTAGTGTTCTGTTTTTTTAAGGCGTAGTTGGATTTGACCAATTGGACGGGGATTAAGTTAAATCATAGCAAGACTAGAAAATCAATCATCCATGTTATTATTAAGCTGAAGAACGAAACTTTAAATGACTATAAAATCAGAGGCATATTTGCATCAATTTAAATCAACTTAAAATTTCAAAGTTCATACAACCGAACAATAGCTAATTACTACTAGAATGTTTGGTGCCTAATTCATTCCTTTACAATTGTTTTATAGGTATAATTTCTCGTTTGTCGTGTGCAGACATTCAATGTGGGACATTTAGCCAATGTTTGATGATATTGCAATGTTACTATTAGAAAGGACGATTCACCAATTCTCTCCCAACAATATATTTTCTTTAAATTTTCATTTTTTATCAGCGTAGTTTAACACTAGCATGATCAATAATATCTCATCAAAAAAACCTTTTTGCAAGATTGATTTCTTATATCCCGTGAATAATGTGGCTTTTCTGTTTGAATCAATTTTAATCAAATTTGAAGAAATTAGAATTTTCTATGCTTCATACATTGGTTGCTGAATCTTTAACACAAATTGTTCATTGGCTACCATATATAGGACTTGTTTTTTTTAAGAATGTATAGGACTGGCATACGTATGTATACAATAATGAAGCCTGATTAATGTAACCCAAACTTACATTAATCATTATTTGGATGTACTTCCCTCAAAAAAAATATTTGGATGTATTAGTTGATAATGAACCGAAGAATGAAGCCTCACAGGTACACATAAGTGATGTTGCTGTAATGTTTGTCCTATTCTCTTTCTTGAGCCTTTTACCGTGTTTTCGTTTTAGCTTCTACCCTACATTAGTAGGAGTCAGTGGTGTAGCCAAGACACTGACTAAGGGGGTCCAATTTTATAAAAAAAAATTATCTAATAGTTTAGTGGTGAAAATGACTTATCTTAAGCGTGGATACGTGTAAAATCTCAAGACTCAAACCCACGTCCCAACAAATCAAATGTCCTAAAAACTATCAAATGAGATGTCCTTAGTGTAAACTTTTTATCTTCTATTAATAATTATTGTTTATATAATTCAATTTTAATGCATGTATATGTGTGTTAACTGATCAAAATTGTCGATAAAATTTAAATGAGCTAAAACTTTAATTATTATCTAACATATAAAATTTAGATCAATCATATATCATACTCCATAGCATAGCGGTAAGGAAATTCAATTTAAAGCTTAGGACACAAACTCCACTCGGGTTGTAGGCTGCAACAACAAAGTTAATAAGGTGCAAGGCTGGTGCAAAGATAGATTTTGAGGAGGCGCATAATAGAAAAAGCTATAAAAGTAAGCCTAATTGGAAAGTTTGAGGGTGTGCAGTTACCCTGGGATCAATGTGGATAGCACTTTGGTGACATTATGATTTTTTGTCCTTTTGTACACTTGTGACATTGTGGTTGGCCAATATCTCATGACATTGGCACCCCAATGTCACCAAAGTGTCACCCTAGTGCGCCACCTAGCAATGTTACTTTATAAATGTTTTATTTGATAGATTTTTTTAAAAGGTATATACCATTATGGTACCTAAGTGTTATCCCTAGTAACAGGAGTACCTCATGTCTTTATGAGTTACATTATTGCATTTGTTCCATTAACGTAGCAGAACATAATATTGATCACCATTCTTCTCATCAACATCCCCTCATTTGTGATAATAGATTGAAGATTTGTGCATGTTGTTATCTACCCATTGAACAAAGGAGCTCTTCAATTGGTCTTTAAAGATTTTCAAAAACAAACAAAAATTTGGTCTTTGGTGATGATCGATTACAATAATGGTGATGTTTCTTACGTGGCAGGATGTAGCTCCTAGGTAGGACTGCATGGAAACATATTTCTGTATGAAATAGAAACTTTGATCATCAGTCAAATAATTTTGAGATTAAAGACTTACCGCAACTATCAAATGAATATCTTAGAGTTGTAAGTGAACAATCGTCACAAATAGTTAGTTGTAAATTCGATTTTTAGTCTAAGTGAGACATTCATGTTGACAGGATATAGTTTTGTATGACTTGAACCATCTACAACAGCCAACGACATAACCTATTAACACTGATTTAGACACTAGACATGACAAGCAAAATCATCACCTTAATCAAATCTCTATTCTAACTGTGAGTATCAAAACCATTCAACTTAGCTACCCAATTTTCTCTCCAAATCTTATTTGCTTAGAATGGTAAATGTGAATCAAAAAATGATTAAGTGGTTAATGTATGTATGCAGGGCCTGTAGTCAGTCCCTCTGGAGGAGACAAAAATTTGAAGAACAAAAATTTGGTAAGAGCTACTGTCAATTATGATTACTTCTTTGCTGATGCTGATGAATTCTCTATAAAGCTAATTATAGTGATCTTGGTTTCTTTCTGGTTATAGTGATCGTATGCGGTGTTAGTGATTGGTGTACAATATTCTTAGCGTGTCTTACTTTCTTAGTTTAGCACGTACCAATATGATAATGAACTATGATATACGACGTGTTCAGCACATGCCAATTTCAGTAGAAATAGGGCTTGAAATTTATAGTTTTATTAAGAATTTTGTCTCATACTATAACCACCTAAATTTAGTCATTCCTTTTCTTTTTCATTTCAGGTATTGATAGTATGAGACAAAATCTGGTTCTGAACACCAAATTTCTTTTCAATTCTTTTGGAGTCCAAATGATAAGAGTAGAGAACTAGAAAGCTCCTTTCGATCTGGAGATGCTCCAGATATATGGCACTTGAAGTCGTGAGATTTCAGTGGATTTTTAGTCTGCTCATTTCATTGATCTAAGGTTGGAGTTTTACAGTGAAATGGTTATGATTCCTTCTCGTATGAAAGAAGATATCGTCTAACAGTGATCTTCTTCTGACAACCCACTTTACTGGATCAACAGCTGATATCGTCTTCTTTGCTTGGAGCACAGTACACGCCTACACGGTTACCTAGAACAGTTGGGGTTAGAGATTGATCCTCGTCTGCTGAAGAAAAGAGCGGAGGAATCTGAGCAGGCAGATATCCATGATATGGCTTGAGCTTCGTGATGTGAAATACCGAGTGAATCCAAGCATCTGACGGTAAAACAAGTTCATAGGCCATGACCTGATAAAAAAAAGTTGAAGTATGATTGCCTTCTCTTGCTTAAGAAAATATCATTAGACTTTATTCCAGCAAGATGATATGAGGTAGATTATGCTCAGTAGAGTATCAATTTTGAGAGCATTAGTCAGCTACTACAATTCTCGATGTCATACAATACGATTCAATAAGGTGATACATCATGTATCAGGTTCAACATCTGCCCTTCCTCCAGATGATTCAAATCATGTAAGATCTACATCTTCCACTACTTCCAAATCAGATTTTCAGATTTTTACGCAAGATTGATAAGATTATGAGCTACAATACTGCATTTTGTTCCACTTAGATATGAAGCTTAAGCGAAGTACTATAAGGTAATATTATTCAGAGGATTATTTGTCTATATGCAATTACTAATAGGGCATGAGGACACCACTTTTCTCAGAATCATCCCCTCATTTGGAATAATATATTGAAGATTTGTATATATTTTTTCTTGGCGAATTATTTTTCATTCCTCTCCTCACTAGTATAAGACACGACTTGAATGTTCACTATGATGATTGTGTTATCTACTATCGCTATTTTTTTTAAACTCAATAGAGCTCTTCAACTGTTCTTTAGTTAGAGATCTAATGGTGATGTCTCTTTTGTGGCAGGATGTAGCTCTTAAGACTATATGGAAACATAATTCACTTTGTAGAAATAAAAAATCTTTGATCATCAATCAAATAATTTTGATATAAATGATTGAACCAATTGAGTATTTAGAGTAGGATCAGGTTTCCCTGATGTAAAGCATCAACACAGTTTTGAATCAATATAGCAATATAGCAATAAACCTACCCTAATTGGTTTATGATATCAATGATTTGAAGATTCAAAATAAAGGGAATTAACATGTTCAAATTGAATATCATTGCATGTTCAAATTGATATTACTGTAAAGAATGTTATCATGTTCAAATTGAATCATTGCATTAATGAGCAAAAGCTGATTTACTTTAGGACCCATTCAACTATTCACCAATTTCAACTGTCAAGAAACTAAAGAGGTACTGAAATATTTAACTTGAGTTAATTGTCAATTGCTCATGGTTTGACCAATTAGATTATTTGCTTGAATTGAATTTTGAGAGTATCAATTATGAATTCGGAATTCATGTTGGCATAATTCAAGATTCATTTTTATTGGTCAAATTGTTTGACGACATGAGAGCTTAATTTGATAAATTATTTCAAGCTTTAGTACCTAAACTAAAGCTGATCATGTGAGCTTTTTAAATCGGTCAATTAAATTATGGGAATAATAGAAAAATACTATCAAAATGAAACAATTGAAAGAAAAAAAAGTAAAAAATACCAAATTTGGCTGAATACAAGAAAATCAATCATCCATGTTATTATTCTGCCAAAAAAACTGAAATTTTTAAATAATTATAAAATCAGCGGCATTAAAAAATGCATCAATTTAAATCAACTTAAAATTTCCAAGTTCATTCATAGTTACATAATTCGTTAACACCCCTATGGACCGATTTGCCATTCATTTGCATATTAGTACATAATAATTCGCACATGAATTCACTGAGAAGTGAGTACCAGCAAACCATACAATCATTAACAAGATAATGTAAAATTTAGACTAATTTATTCTACTAATTTTGACAAGAATTCCATGTGGTACTTGTTGTGAACTACAGTAGTGGTATATATCACACGGCTCAAAAGAAAATTGAAGTCTCAAATCTAAACTCATGGAGAAGGAAAAACAACCACTGTGGATATCAATTAACTGCTGCTACCAATTTTCAACTTCTTTCTTTTTTAGACAAGAGGGTGGTTACAATGCGGTCCGTCCACGTGATTGAAGAAGTCATGTTCTACTTCTCAACTTTGACTATACGTGACAGTTTGATTTTAGGATTGTTTTTTATTCACTTTGCTTTTGATTGGAATGAAGACTATAGTTTAGCCTTCGATTACGGAAGCTCCTCGTCAGTTACCAGTCCTGATACCTGTTCGACGAAAGTTCCAACTGAAAATGAGGTTGAAGTGCAAGACCTTATAGACCCATGGAAGGATGCTATTAAGTTTTGAGTAAATGGGGTTGTAGTGGTGATGATGATTCGATGAAAATATTTGCCTGTTGCCCTTCATTGCGCAATGCTGATCCTGCTCAGGCTCATTCGAAACTTTGCTTGCACGCTGACTTGGGTTTAGGGTCATCTGAATTTGTTAAGATTATCAATTGTAGATCTCAATTTTTCAGGAGTTGGATTAACCATAACTTTCGAAGGATGCGAAATTGTACAAATATGTGGTGACGTTAAGAGGCATCTCTCGCGTGGAAATGATTTGCAAAATGGTGTTGAATCATACCAAGTTTGGTTTTTCGGATGACGAGGTACTTGATCTTTTTGGCTTTCATTTTAGACACAATGAAGTCTGAAGCAAAGATAATCTTAAAGTACCCAATTTTCCTGTTGGCATGGAGACTGTTTTGAAGCCACAAGTGTTTCTAATAATGAAGATAATAATAGATATGAGTTCTACGTTGAAAACACCCTCTTTTGTCAAAAAAAGAAGTTGAAAACACCCTCATTACTTAAGCATTAAGGATGGAAGAGGAGAGGTTTTTAAATTTGTTTGTCAAATACTATGACAAAGAAATTGCCGATGAGCCAATGAAATTTTATAAAAGGACAAAAGAGGTTAAGAGATTAGCATCTTCATCAAATAATTGTACTACTAGACTAGAGGATTCCCTTTGTAAACTACTTTTATATGTTTTGAAATAAGTTTAGAGCTAAAGTTGATTTCTGTTAAATTATTTTTCTGACGTTTAATACTAGTTTCTCTGTCTGTGTAGTTGTGCTGCATATTTTGAAGTGAAGAAATAATGTAGGATTGAGAAGTTTGTTACTTATATCCTATGAAACATGGATACACACACGGACACTAACACGTCGACACCTATATTAATTTGAGAATCACATAATTCAATGTAATTATATATGTCATGTGATGTCGAACACTGATGCATGTCAGACACTGTGACACGTCTAATCTAGTGAGTGTCCGTGCTTCATAGTATGCTTTTATTTTTTTTTGGTTACAGCATAGTATGCTTATATTTGACTCCTATTCCGAAGTAAATTTGGAAACAAATTATGATATATAAAGAAACATGGAAACGAATCCTGAAAGTTAAGATATTTTTTGATATGGGGTTGGCCTAGAGGAAGGATGTTAGGTATGGAAGTAAGAAGAGTATGTTCAAATATTTTCTTTAGTGAGAGGTTTCTGGTTTGTTCTTTAATGAAAGATTGTTTTTTCTGAAGCAACTGAAAGATGTTGTTGACTTGGTTGTCAATGGCCGCAACCTGATTCTTTTTTCGTATATGGATTATGGACCACATTACTCTCTGTAGTAACCATAATTGTTTCAATCAATGCTGTTAATTTACTTTTGACAAAGCAGATAAAGTATGTCAATTTAAGAAGCCTTGAAAGTCACTGCAAGTAAAAAAGAAGATCTGTTGTCCAGGTGAAGGAGCGCAGTCAAAGAAGTTGCAGGACTAGCTGGCTGGGATACCAGGAGTTTCAGGTAATCAACACTTATTTGAGAATAAAGCCAATTTTTTTAGATTATAGTGAGAATATTTGATAATTTATGCTCATTGTTTGTCTTTATAACTATTGTTACCGAAGGAGTGAAAGTGAACTGATACAAAAACTTGACGAGGACATTTTGACAAAACTAGATATCTCATTCTTGTCTATTACTGAATATCTGATTGGATTGGAATCCCGTGTGCAATAAATTACTGAATTTATTGATGATCAATCAAACAAAGTTTGAATGATAGGACAGGGATATGGGGAATGTGTGGCTCCAGGAAAACAACAACAGCCAAAGCTATATACGATCAAATCCATAGTAAATTTAAAGGTAGAACAAGTTTCATTGAAAGTATTCGAGAAGTTTTTTATAATAATAGTAAGGCGATTTTTCAATTACAACAACAACTTCAGATCCACTGAAAATAAATGATAAGATACATATTATTGAATAGATAACTAAGATCGAGAGAAGACTACAGGGTCAATAGGCTGTCGCCTTACTCGATGATGTGACCAAGTCTGGGAAATTAAAAACCCTGTGTGTAAATCCTAAGTTGTTTGGTTTGCGAACTGTATTGATTATTACATCTAGAGATGAACGCCTTCTCAAATCACTTAGTGCTGACCATGTTTTCACGATGGCAGAAATGAACGAAAACCAGTCACTTGAAGTTTTCAGTTTGCAAACTATTGATGCTTATTGCGGAAAGTCCTTGGTTGGTACTTATCTGAGAGGACAAAACAAGAATAGAGAAGTGCACTATGGAAGTTAGAGAAAATTCCCAATGATCAAGTGCAACAGAAACTGAGAATCAGCTTCGATGGCTTAGAAGATAGTACGTCAAGGGATATATTTCTTGATATATGTTGTTTCTTCATTAGAATGAACAGAGCTGATGTTACAGCGATACATAATGGTTGTGGACTTCATGCTGATATTAGAATAGCTGTTCTCATAAAGCACAACCTCGTAATAGTTGAAAAGAATAACAAGCTTCAAATGCATGATTTGCTACGAGACATGGGAAGAGGAATCGTTGGTGAAGGTTCAGCCAAAGAGCCTTCAAAGCATAGTTGATTTTGGTTTCATAAGGATGCGCTGAATGTTTTGTCAAAATTAACTGTAAGAACTTTTGAGCATCCTCTATAATCTTATCAAGCTCATGAGATTCTTCGTTTGTTTCTGGACTAGTTTTGCTCTCCATAATAGTCGACTGAAATTATTTGGATGCATGATTTGTATTCTCATGTTCGTTATAAATGTGCTTAGGTTGCTGGACCTGTGCAATTAATATATGCATGAAGTAAATCATGCGTGTCTGACACCGACTGTCATGTGATGTGTTTCCTTCTCTCGTTTGGTCTTGGATGTCACCAATTAGAAATTCCCGCCTTGTATTTCTCCATTTGGAGTCAATTCATTGTATTATTGTTTGTCACCAATTTTTACCATCCTTTCAAAACATAGAATTGTTTGGGTTCAATGCCACTCATAGATTCATCTAAATCAAGAATTAAGAAGATTTCTTGATGATCTATATGACGTGAATTTTGCTGAGTTGGAAACAACATCTCATGCACCACAAATCTCAAATCTTTCATTGTGAACACTTGTGATTGGAAAGTGAAGTTCCCAGATAGTCATGGATACTTTTAGGATGCATAGTTGAATTGTTTGGGTTTAATGTCCATATTTGGCACAAAATGTGTTTCACTTTAAAAGTATAATTGAATCATTGTTGAAGAAGCTATATGTAGTACGTAGTTAATGTCATTTGGATATCAGAATAGTAAAATTATATTACTGTTGATGTGAGTTAAATATTCGATCTTCTTAAGTGATTTACACGCTAGTTTCTAAACTCGACTGGGTGTGAAAAGAATCAAATTATTATACATTATTGACAATTACACCATTCCTAATGCTTTATATATTCTCAGGCACTGCTCAAAGAAGCTAATAAAAGTAGCAGTAATCTGCTAGTAGAGCAAGTTACAAATACTCATCAGTATGGACTATGGAATGAACCAAGTAAACAAACATATATCAGTTGCGGTTGTTACTGTGAAAGCTTTCTTGTTTTATAGGGGAAAGGAACTATATTCACTGGTTCTTTGAAAGGACTGTAAGCTTAAGCTATGTTACAACAATAGATTTTTTTTTCTTTGAAAGGATATTACAATAATATATATTTTCTTTGAAAGGATATTACAACAATAGATGCAATTTTTGGTACAATTTTTTTTTAAAAAACTTTAATTTTATTAGTAATCCCTCTTTCTATAAATGGCAAATATTTATGAATTATGAGACATGAATTTAGCAATGGAAGTAATAAATGACTGTGACATAACAACTTCTAGTCATTCAATGGGAGAAAATACAGACATAATGGTTCGCGGATCAAATTAAAAAAGAAACGAAACTCTAAAGGATTCAAGACATAGATATGTTCATATGAAACAGTGAGAGATATCATCCCAATTACACAGATAGATAGATAACAAACATGAGTGACATAAATACCATGGCACATAAAGTCATAAACACCCATCATATTTATTTAATTAACTACACCTACAAGTCTTTCCAACGCAACCAAAACAAGCATATCCATGGCAGGGAGATTCCTGCAAACAAGCATATATTCGGTGTGATTACATATAATGCAGCAGCAGCAGCAGCAGCAAAGTATATGTATGGTAAAATGAAAAGATGGATATGTTGTTATGATTACTAACCATAACCATGGCGGAGCGTATTAGGTTTTAATGACAAACTCTTTGACATCAACATTATCACCATGTTGAAATACATGAGTCTGGAAAGTTGTTAGATCAGGTTTTCCTTTCTCTGTTGCTTGAAAAGTAATGTAATAATCCATACCAGCAGTTAAATCAGTAGCAGCAGGATGGGTACACTTGACAACTTTATGAAATACAAAAGTTGAACCCTAATTAATAATAAATAAGCAAGAAGAATTAGTTTAGTTAATGAAGAAACAAACATACTACAATATTATTAAGTATTGAACCAACCTGCTTAATCAAAGCAACCTTGCAGAGTTTTTCGAGAGTAGGGAGCACATCTTGATAGTCATCTTGATCGCATACATAGAGGGGTACAACACCGCCAGCGATACCAGGTGGATGGGGGAGAGCATCGTAGACCTGCTTTGTGTTGTGTTGTGTTGTGTTGTGTTGTCCAAAATCAATCAAAATTAAGAGATTGTTTATAAGTGAAACAAACAACATGAAATGAAATTGAAATTGAAAGATGCCTACACTTAGATTGCGAGAGAGCTCTTTATACTCACGAATTTTAGCCTCGTGAAGTCCCGCTTATCCTCCTCATATGAATCTTCATTGTGTTTCTGTTCCTTTTCCGGTTCCGATTTCACACTTTCTTCGCAGTATTTGGTTGCGCGCAATTCCGTCGTCGACATCGACATTTTGAAACACGGAAGGAATGAATGAATCACAATCAGCAATTCACATATGACCGTTTCTTTATAAGGCCCCCCAAAATCTTTTATGCCCCCTGAATTTCCCAATTTACCCTTAGTTCAAGAGTTCCATATGTATCTACCGGATACGTACCGTATGTATGTGCAGGATTTGTTTTTATAAGTTCATTGTCTCATTTCTTTTCCTTTCTGTGAGTTCAAAATCGACTCATTCCTTCTCCAAACCATTTTTCACTCAATTTTATGTTCCTTCTTTACGCATCAAATGATTTCTCCGAATCAACACATAGCAGAATCTTGTTCCTAAAATTTGTTTTCGTAAGAGTTTCTTTAGGGTTATCTCCAAAGTTAAGGTAAAATCTCCACCTAATTTTTTAGTCTCAATTTCTAGTTATATAACTATTGATGAACAATATTATAGCTACAATTGTTCTGTATTTGATACTCATATTTTAAACTACTTGATGCTTCACGTGTACAATATTAATCCCATTTGTATTTGATCTAGACCTTAAATAAGAAACTGTAGAAATTGCTTTCTAAATTAATCTCACGCACTCAAAGCAAGCAATTTCCATTACTCATGCGTTCATGTCAAAAGAATGAAAATTATGTAGACTTTCAATGTGATAGGAAGAAATATGATTTACATTGATTGCAACTCAGTGAAGTTAACACGGTTTGTTGGTATGATTCTTATGGATAATTGCAAAGTTTAGAATAAAATTTAAGTGGAGTGCAAAAGAGGAAATAAGAGAACCAAAATTATGTTCTGTCTTATATAAATGTCGTGTTTTATATAATAACTGCGGCAACACCGCAATTTCTGTAACATGTCGTTCTGAAGTTATATCCCTAACGAATCCGGATTATATATACCGGATCATGTAATTAAGTATCCCGTAGTTATCTTCCTGGTTCGATATATATCTACCATATGTTGTATAAAAGGGCAAATTCGGTATTTTAGGAAGCCTTTGGAGATTTTAGGGGGTCTCAAAAAGCAATGTTCTTCGGATATTCCATTCCTTTTCTTTTGGTTTTGGTTTGGGCTGGTCTTGCTTTGTTTATGACCCGCCCAGGCCCAGTAACAAACCTTTCCCCTCCACATGGATTGATTTTTACATATCTATATTGAAAAATCCTGTGCAAAATATTTTACTTGTTTTTTTTTTTGTGTGTTTTTACACTTAATTCCTAGATTAGAGCTATGTTTTGTTGTTGTTGTTTGAGGTTACTTTGATATTGGTTACTACTTCCTTTGCTTCACAAATCCAAGTTTATTGGTGTAAGTTTATTTGTTCGAATTTACAACAAGGTTGTTCCCAAAAAACAGAATCAATGGTTTTCGAGTGTATTTTTGTTTCACATTTCATAAAGCTTCACCAATAGTTTTTTTGTTTCACGATTTTTCTTAAGCTTCACCAATAATCGTTTTGTTTTAACCTTTTGTTCTATGTGGTTAGAACTAAATCTTTTGTTCAATTTTTCTTAAGCATCACCAACAATGATTTCAAAAACTTCATGATGAAAGCTTCACCAATCGTTGTATGAAGTTAGAACTAAATCTTTTGTTCAATTGTATTCCTCTATGTGGGTCTATTTTGTCTATATCATAATCCTTGCGCTACTAATCCATTATGTAAGTTTCTACAAAACAATTAATTAAGTTCGCAAAGTAAATGGTACATTGATAAGTGCTAGAAAGTGTTAGTTTCATTATTTATATTAAGCATTTTTGGTTACTTGTTATACAAGTTATGCAAGGAAAATGTATGAAAAAGTGACAAAATGCGTAATTATGTTTTTTATGTCTTACTTAACTCAATTGTGCAGGAAAAGATTGATCAAGACATGAACCAATGAAAGAAAAACAAAAAGATGAGCAAAAGGATTTGTTGCCCGAACGACAAAATCCTGCCTGGCAAGATGTCGCTCAAGCAACAAATGTCGCCATGGCGGGAATGGAGAAACAGAGAGCATGTTTTTGGCCATCAAAGTTCGCCAGAGCGACAAATGTCGCCATGGCGAGAATTTCCTGCCTGCGAGATAAGGCGGTTTGGAACAAGTGAAAAATGACGTGGCAGAAACCCATTGGCAAAGAAAGGTCGTGTCGCCCGAGCGACAAAATCCTGCCTTGCGAGAAAGCAAAATTCTGCATAAGTATAAAAGTCTCTCTTCTCATTAAAGAAACAATTTTTATTTGAAATTATGCCATTGTAGGGAGAGAAAAACAGGGGAAAACTCAAAGAGACCCTTAAGAAGCAAGGAGTACAAGGATTTAAGGGATTCACAAGATCATTGAGACATCATGCTTGATACCATTCCATCTCTTCTTTTCTCCTTGTAAGGTTACCATAACAATGAATAGCTAAACTCTTTTTGTTGGGATTAAATGTAATCAACTCTATTAGTATGTATTGCCTTTGATTATGATGTTGTTTGATTTTAATTATCTCATGATGTTGAGGTTATTATTGTTTTCCATTACAATCTTATGGATTTGAATTGTCATTGAAAAATACTCTTTGAATATAGGGTTAGAATAATCTTCTATCAAAACTTTTGTTCTAGACATGGAATTTAGGTTTTGATAATCACTTTGAATATTGGAACCCAAAGCTTTTGTATCGTTTAATAGTTTGGAAAATCGACGATTGGACGACCCAATAGAAATCACGACATCATTTGGATACAAATGATGTTATTGAGCAATATGTGATAACATCGATTGATAATTACAATCCGCAACACTGATCCGAGAATACGTATAAGTACCTTGATCCTCTGTTGTACGCCTTTGCTGGTAAAAGTTCATGCCTTTAAAAACATGATGAAAGCTTCTTCGAAATTAAGGAAGGAATCGATCAGTGAACACTCACTTATTATTTATTCAGCTTTGAAATTATACAAAATCATTCAGCTTAGCTACTCAATTTTGGATCAGAAGAAGCTCCATATAGAAGGGACTTAAAGTCGTCAGATTTCTATGAATTTTTACAGTGAAATGGATATGATTCCTTCTTGTATGAAAGCGGATCTCGTCTAACAGTGATCTTTGTCTGACAACCAACTCCGCTGGATCAGCATCTGATATCGTCTTCCTTGCTTGGAGCACAGCACACGGTTACCTAGAACAGACAGGGTTGGAGATTGATCCTGCTAAGCATTAACTTTCACAAGGTTATTACTTATTTCTGATTTCTTCTCGCTACTACATATGGAAGTCAAAAGTGTTGTTTCTACACTTTTGATGTGGGACTTCTAAACTACACACACGCCTAGTTCAGTTTATATTTTCTATCTCGTTGTTTCTTTGCATCAATTGGATGGAATGAAGTTTTAGCTGCATTGAACATTTGTTGATAAATAACAATCCAGTTTTTGCAGGGAATCAAATTTGTCTCTTTCAATGGATCAGCTTAGAAACTAAATTGAAATATAAATCTAATTCAACCCTAAAATTGAATTTCTTTCACAAAATCAAATTTTTGTAACTTTAGAGATCGTGATGTGTATATTAAGAATAATTCAACCAATTCTTAAGAAATGAATCAATTTGTAGCAAAATTATAAGACGAACCAATCAAGGAAATTGAAACTCACCTACAATATATATCATTTGTATAACATTTTTTTGACAGAACACAACCAATTCATTTGAAATAAATGACTCCTAAGTATCAGAGGATTTAAAGTGATAAAGGGATAACCTTCGCCTAGCAAGCTATGTAGTGTAGCAACAATTGGTCCCACGTAGGATACAGTCATTAGGTGATATCTCTACCCTAACCGTATTTTACGGCTACTTGCCTTAATGTTAAGTTTGAAATATTCAAAACTATATATATCCTTTATAGTTTAACTGGTCAAACTTTTATGGTTTTATTTGAAATAATTTTCTCTACTGTATAAATATTGAGTAAATAGGCAATTAGCTCCCGAAATTGTAAGTTTCGTTAATTACTCCCTTGAAATTAACAAAACTTTAATTACCCCTATAAAATTGCACAACGTTAATAAATTTACCCCATCCGTCAAATTTTTCTGTTAGTCAACATAACGTTTTTCAAATACCTCCATGAAGTTTTGCATTTATGTGCAAAATGCCTTCTAAACTTGAAATTTTTTTTTTCTTTCTTTCCAATGTACCAAAGCACAATTGTAGCCTACAATTTAATACTAAAACAACCTTAGGAAGTTGTGATTGTTCTACTTTCTATAATACATTCTTATTCTTACTATACAATCTAAACCATCTCAAATATGGTAAATAAGAAAAATCTAGATCTGAAACTATTCTAAATCATCTCATTATGTTTGTCATGCATTAGTTTTCCATCTCATTATGATTGTCACGTGCTCATTGTATTCACAAACGAAGTATTATTGAGTTTGGATTTCCATATCTAATAAAGTATTACAAAGTGGTTATGCACTAGTATATTATTTTGCTTTTTGTTATCTAAAATATTTGATTGTAATATTGTAGAGTTTAATGTATTAAAGTTAACTATTAATTGTTTGTCTTTAATATCTTTTGAGTCAAGGATAAGGAAAAAAAATATAAATTTTCAAGTTCATGGGGCATTTTGCACATAAGTGCAAAACTTCAAGGAGGGTATTTGCAAAACGTCATGTTGACTAATAAAAAAATTTGACGGAGGGGATAAATTGATTAACGTTGTGCAATTTCAGGGGGGTAATTGAAGTTTTGTTAATTTCAGGGGGGTAATTGACGAAACTTACAATTTCGGGGGTGTAATTGCCTATTTAGTCTATAAATATTATGAAGAATCTGATGTGAAATCGCATGAAAGATAAATAATTAAATGATTGTTTAGTTACACTACTTGAAATATTTAAGGCTTGTTATAGACTATTAATTAATGTACTTGAGACCCATCAAAATTAATGTCTTACGCACTTTTATTGAATACCGTTTTTGAACCCATGACTAAGGTAAAGTAAAATGGTAATTTCATTGTGTAACATCCAAGACGACTTTAGGCATTGCCGTCTGACCCTACCAACCAACACGAGTCTTTTCAGCGTGTTTTGTCCTCACTCGCACGCTTATCGAGAAACTTTCCGGTAGGTCACCCATCCAAAGACTACTCCAAGTCAAGCACGCTTAACTGTGGAGTTCTTATGGAATGGGCTACCGAAAAGAAGATGCAGGGGACATCCGATAAAATTGGAACAATATAGAGAAGATTAGCATGGCCCCTGTGCAAGGATAACACACACAAATCGAGAAATGGTATCAGAGCAGACCTCTTCCAGTACGGTGTGGTTCGGGGACGAACCAAGCGGAAGCTGGTGGGCATGCAACACCCACGGCTGACGAGGGCAAGGGAGTGGTTGCCGGTGCACAAGGCACGACAATGAGCGGCTCCCGACAGCTTCTAGAGGAACCGAATCACACCGGAATGAGAGGGATCCCGAGGCCGTGCAGGTATGGGACTGCATGGTTGAAGGATGACTTATAAGAATTGTTTGGTACTACCTATATCAACAAGATGCATCTTCTTTTCGGTAGCCCATTTCATAAGAACTCCACAGTTAAGCGTGCTTGACTTGGAGTAGTCTTTGGATGAGTGACCTACTGAGAAGTTTTTCGGTAAGCATGCGAGTGAGGACAAAACACGCTGAAAAGACTCGTGTTGGTTTGTAGGGTCAGTCGGCAATGCCTAAAGCTGTCTGGGATGTTACATATTATATCAAAGTTTTTCCTTTCTCATTAACACTAAAAGTTGTATTACAGGTTTACGTCAAAATATATGTATAATGTAGAAATTGAGTGGTTCAAAATAACTTACTCTGATTTATTGCTACTATCTTTACTTGTACTTTTCCATCTCCACTTGTGAAGTAAACATGTGACCCTCACCAGATTTACAGATGTAAACGGGCAACCGAAGCCCTTCCTTTGAACGAATTCTCGCAAAAGATTCTTGTATATAACACGATCTCGTCCTAAAATTTGGACAAACATATGGGTGTAAAAAACACTAAACAAAAGGAAATAAGTTAGAGAATAAGTAAGCAACAAGTGATTAAGACTAGCTTCTTGCACTTCGGTTGGTTGTGGTTATTTGATAGAAACTTCAGCTGAAAATGCATCAGCTGAAGTTATTATTAAATCATTATAACCAATTAGAGTTTATGAGGCAAGTCTTAATCATTAGTTGCCAATTATATAAATTTTACTACAAGATGTTCTTATTTTGCAAGAATTGATTCAAAAGGAAGGACTTCGGTTGAGAAACGAGGGATGTATAGTGGTATGTCGTGTGTGGTTTGGTAAATAGGGAGGGGTATGAATTCTTTTGGCATAACTCTTGAAGTCTGCTCTTGTAAATTGTAACGATAATTTTTTTTCTCTCTCTTTCTTACCACTAAACTACAGCCACAATTGTAACGATAATTTATTTATAATGAATACTGAGGTATTGTGCTTTTAGAGGGGTTTGTGTTGTTTTTGTTTCAATGAATGGGTTTAATTTATAAGTTCAAGTGAATGTTTATTTTTTTTTGTTAAAAGACAGATGAATGTTTGTACTATGATAAAACTAGTTCTCAATATGTATGTGAATGATCAACCTAATATTATGTGAAAGAAAAAGAAAAGCCCTGACCTCTTTTGCGTGACCTTGAAAGAAATTAAAAGTTTGGAATCCATCGAAAAAAACATTTTTCAATTGAGGTAGAGCCTTCCGTTAGTTCAATTTTGGCCCATTATTAAAAAACAATTCTTCTTTGGTTTGCAACTTTTAATTTTGACTTGGTCAAAGGTACGCGGCTCCGCACTTAAGTGAATTGTTTGCCGCATGTGTAATTTTTGAATTAAAAATAAAATAAAATAAGCCACATAATTGCTTACTTTCACTTTGCATGATATAGATGCACTTCAAAGTTATAACATTTACTTTCGAGTTATCTTGATACAATTTAAAAGTTTAACAAGTTTTTAATTTTTATTTTACTAAAGGTTCAACAAGTTTTTAATTTTCTTGATATAGTTCTAGAACTTATATTCATTTAGAAAACTCATCTCCATTTTTATTTTTTATTTTTTGCTCCAAAAAAAAAGAGGACATCTTTTTTGTCCATATTGCAATTTTAATTTCTGTCCTCGGAAGATATGTGGTATGTCTGCATCGTTGTCCACACAATTCTAGTGACTTTTAAATTCAAATTCAAATATTTGTAAAAAAAAAAATCTAATCTAATTAAGTGTCCTAAAAGTTTTAAATGATTTTTTGCAAACATTATATACAGTCATTATGTTCACAACATTAGAATAAATTTATTTTAGAAATTTTTTAAAATATTTAACAGAATTATGGCAAGAATTATATATTAGACTAAGGAGCGTAATATTTCTAAGAATTAAAAAAAAATGTCTGAAAGGAAGGACAATTTTGAAAATAATATTTTACATCAGATTATTATTAACGCTTACTTTCACTTGCTCAAAAAAAAAAAAAAAACGCTTACTTTCACTTTGCATGATCTGGATGCACTTCAAAGTTTTAACATAGTTATAACACTTACTTTTCATCATGTTTTTACTCTCTTTTCATTTTCAATTTTTATTGTTTTTGACCAATCAAAAAAGAAAAAAATTTGTCACAAAAAAGTTGTATAAACATCATTTACTCCAAGTAATTTAAGCCCTGAAATGTATTTTTCTCCTAATTTTGACCATCTCCAAATCATCTCACTCATATGGGATTTGTTTGAACTACAGAATCCAACTGTATAAATTTTTTAAATATTTTGAAGTGGACATTTTACATGATGAAACATTTAATGTGATTATTTTACAATTTCGAACGGTATTAAGATACATCAAAATTCTGTTTTTTTTTAAATGAACATGCGTCTGGTTTATAGGATCCAAATGTCTAAAAAATATTAAATTTTTTGAAGTAAACATTATTACATTTAGATTGTAGAATCCGAATGCGTAAAAATCCTGGAAATTTTGAAGCACATATTTTACGTGTGTGTTTGGTTTGGCGGCGGACAAAATTGATTTTGATAGAATTGAGTTTGAGAGAATTGATTTTGATTAAAAGTGAGTTGGATGTGAATTGTTTTATGTTTGGATACATCAACGTAAAAGTGATTCTTACGAGTTAAAGATGTTTGGATAGTTTGAATCCAAATTGCTTTTGAATATGTAATGACCAAATTAACCTTTTAAATTTAATTAAAACTATATATATTCTTTTCTTATTTTAGATAATTATTTAAACCTAGTTGAATGATAAAAAAAAAATTGTTCAATAAAATTTAATACAATTGTATAAAATTAGTAAAAAAATTATTGGTTTAGAAAATCATTTTAAATCTAAAGTTTTTTGTTTAAGGAAGATCTAAAGTTTTTATATTGTAAAAAATAAAAAGGAGGGTAAATTTATTAAAAACTAGAAAAGAAAACGAATGAGTTAAAGTAATTGAGCAACTTCTACAAAAAAAAAAACTAATTAAGCAACTCAGTGAGTCACTCGCTGTGAAAAATAAATTGGGACACCACCAGCAAAACGTAAACAAGAATTTTCAACAATCAATTTCTTTCCTGCAAGCCAAGAGTTTTCACCATAAATCCTCCATCTCTTTCGGCTTCTTCCTCTGTGAGTTAAATAACAACGTTTCTTTCCAGCCACGACAGACAATAATTAAGGGCAATATGGAAAGATGAAATTGGAAAATGAAATTAAAATTCAAACGCGATTCAATCAAACGCAGAAGCTCCAAATTGTAGCTTCTGGTACACCGTGGTTTTGGTGATGGAATCGATTTACATGAATGCTGGCCAAACAAGAGAGTTTATTGTCAAACTGCATTTGACCACTCCAAAAGCACGTTTAAAGGTTTCTACCGGGTATCCAAACAGACGCTACATCCACATTGAAAATTTTAAAGTGAACATTTTCAGTGGATCGTAGAATCCGAATGTTTAAAAAACTTGAAAATTTTGAAGCACACATTTTACATCCACATAGTACGATCCAAAATGTGTAAAATTCTTGAAACTTTTTAAGTCAATATTCTACACATCGGTACTGTAGAATCCATACAAATCTTGCTCGAAATGTGGAATTCAGAGAAGGTAAAACAGTAAAATTGGAAGACTTTTAAGAATGTAGAGCTAGGGTAGGGGTGTGAGAAAGTAACCTTTAAAAAAAATTACTTCATCTAAGCTTTAATTCGGGCTTTTGAAGCCTTTGTAATTTTTTTTTTTTTTTTAAGAATCCAACAAGTAATCCTTTTTTTACCGGAAAAAAAAAAAACTCTTCTTTGTGCATAAAACTCTTAATTTCGTTTTTCATTTTTAAGACAGAAAACTGCAGTTAAGTATCACTGATCACTGACAAATCTGACCTTATTTCATTAGATCATTTACAATGGTGTGTTGAATGTCAATTTCAACACTTAAAAAGCATGCAATGGTGTGTTGAAAGTTGCTGAAAAATGATGTGGAAGAGAGAGATGATGAAAGTACTCAACATGTTGAATTCTGCAAAGGTGGGGTAATAGTGATAGGCGTTTGACAAGTGTACCAAATACTATCGAAGTAGTAAAAATATCGTTCCCACAAAGACTGGTTTTAATTCCAATAATTCAATTACATTGCAAATTAGGATGTATAAAAGTTATTTTGATTTGCCACTAGGAAGTTGATTGGTTTGATTGCATAAAAGTAACAACAGAAAATAAAGTTGGTTTTTAGAATAAGAGAGAGATGAGTTTAGGTCTTTCGAATCATCTATGTTCCCTTAATTGGTATACTGCACCTATTCTTATGAATGATTTTCTAATTCCACGATAGTTAACAAAATAGTCTTAATCAATCCCTTGAGTTAGGACCCTCTTCTCAAACTACATCCCCTAATTCCTTAGGTGGTTTAATAATCTTTGAAGGTTTAAACACGTTAACCTAATATCACTAACAAACGATTATCCATTCCTAGACTAACCCTGTTTATTAGAACAATTCAATTAGGTCTAAGTAGAAAGCTATGGTCAGTAGTCATTCTTTCTCACTAAATCATGTTTATATTTGATCAGGATATAAAAAGCATTGAGAACAATTGAATTGAATAAAAAAACTAGATTGTCATTCACAATAAATAGAGTTTCACAACAACATGGTTCAATTAGGGTTACAAAGAATCATCTCAAACCTAACCTCTAATGGATTTACCTACTCATAATGGTGTTTACAAATAACATAATCATTAAAGGAATCAATACATACATGAACTGATAAAAGGGTGAAGAAATCGCCCTCCTAGCCGTCTTGTAGTCTCAAAATCGTACTTTGCTCTCTCCAAATCGTAACCCTTGTCTTTGGAATAGACTTTAGCTTAAATAGGCACATAAATTCGCCTAAAATCGTGTCACATTTTAATAAAATCGTGACACGTTTTCCTTTGAATCGCAAACAGTTGAATTAGGGTTTCCTCAAATCATGTCACGTTTTTGCCATCGTGACACGTTTTCCTCAATGGTGAAAGCATGTTTTTGGTCTTCTCAGATCGTGTCACGTTTTCAACCAATCGTGACAGTTTTGCTTCTTTGCATATTTCTTCATTTTTCTGCTTTTCTTGCTACATAAGTTGCCTTGTTAACTCAAAATTGTGATCAAACATACATAAAAATTACGTAATGACGAGATGTCATCAAATAGCATGCCACGCGGCGCCCAATTACTGGATGCAAGAGCGCGTGCAGCACAAGCGCCAGACAGGCACGAGTGGGCGTGGTCCAGACGCAGAGAGAGAAGGTGGATGGATAAGAAGGAACACGTGGCACTTGCTGGATTTATCTCATCTTAATTATTTGAACTCAATTATTTCATTGCAAATGAAAATTTTTTTAAAATTTTTTTTTACCAAAATTCATGATTTTTTGTCTATAAATAGAATCTTGTTACATGAAAATATGAAACAACTGAAAATAGCCAACACTTCAATATCCACTAAATATGTTCTAGTCCTCTCTAAACTGAATGAATATGTTAAAATAATTTAATTTATATGGTTGTAATTTCTGTCAAAAATACTACTTTTTCTTCTAAAGAATCAAAAGAGTCCTATTTTACTTTATAAAAAAAATAAAATAAAATAGTCCTGTTTTACACAAGTTTATACTGAAGTTTCAATATGTTTAGTAATCTATGACTAGATATAACATGTTTACTATATAATGCAAGTTTATTTTTCTATTATCATTTTTTATTGAACTAATGTTATTAAAGGGAAGAAAAAAAAAATGTTAGTAGAAAGTTCTGGTTGTTGAGATTAGAGGTTTGGTTTGGTAAGATGGTGGTTGGAAAGAAGAAAGAAAATAATTCATCTTAACTAAACTTATAGTTTTAGTACAAAAAATACACATTAATAATATCTAACTAAAATCACCAAAAGATGAAGTTTCATAACCAAGGCAACTTTATATCATCTATATATACATCTCATTTTCAAAAGTTATCTGGCTACAACTTTGTGGATGCTACCAGTTTGATAAAGAATGTATGGATGAAATGTTGAAAACTATAAAGGATATAGTATCAAAACAAACTACCTTAACCACTAGCATTTGGTGTTGTATAATTGCTCAAAATATTTGAATCAGGTGATAGAGGAGGTGGATCATGATTCAGCAACACAGCTTCATCCGCTGAATTTGAAATGTCAATTACCTCAGGTTGGCTTTTATGCTTACCGTCGCTTTGAATATCCTTTAAAGTTTCCAAAACTTCGTCCATACTAGGTCGCATATCTTTCGAGCTTTGCAAACATTGAAATGCTAATTCAGCCATAGCATGTATCATTTTCTTTACCTTGGAATCTGATTCAAAACCGAGGGTAGGATCAACGATTTGATCCAATGTTCGATTTTGAATTCGGTTGATAGCCATGTTGGCTAAATTGATTTCATGTCTATGCCTTGTTATGTCAACAGCAGGCAAAGAGGATATCAACTCAATCATCACGACTCCAAAGCTATAGACATCACTTCTATCGGTAAGTTGATAGCACTCGTGGTACTCAGGATCCACATAACCTGGAGTCCCTTGTGGAGCTGTTGAAACATGAGTTTGATCATTTGGAAAAAGGCGTGACAGTCCAAAATCGGCTACTTTTACACGAAAATGAGCGTCAAGAAGAATATTATTGGTTTTGATATCTCGGTGAATGATGTCAGAAACATGAAGATACTTCAATGCACTTGCTGTCTCGACAGCAATATTCATTCGAACATGCCAAGAGAGTTTTCCATGTTTTGCTTTTTTACCGTGAAGATGATCCGCGACAGTTCCATTAGAGACGTACTCGTAGACAAGCAGAAGTTCGCGACTATGGCGTGAAGTGCATCCGTATAGTGACACAAGATTTGGATGGACTAATCTAGCTAGGATCCTAACTTCATTCATGAATTGCTCAACTCTTCTGTAGTTGTTCTCGTATAACCTCTTTACTGCAACACTGCGCCCATCATGTAATTTTCCTAGACAAGATGACAGAAATCTTTGTTAGAATCATTGAAACTACAAAAATTAAATAGATACAATAAACAAAATGGACCAAATACCCTGCACTCGGAACTTCCTATAGTCACTGTTGTCAGTGTATCTATAAGTAATTCGATAAAGATTGAACGGCTCACGTATTCACTTTGGTGAAAATAGAGAACCTTGACCGTTCAATCTCGGTAATGGCTAAGATAAAACCTGACTACAATGACTGCTAACTACAAGGAATCCATTTCCACTAAGAAAAGATGTTAATTATTACCAAAATACACTGTCCCAAAGCCCCCTTCTCCGAGTTCTTTAGACGGATCAAAGTTGTTTGTGGCTTCTTGAAGCTCACTATAAGTAAAAGGTTGCACTCCAAAGTTTTGACTTCCTCCAAAGTGCTGACTTCCCCTCTCAATATCCCTCGAAGATGGATCAGAAGAGAAGCTGTGAGACTGTACATATGACTTTGCATAACTTGTATTCTTTCGGCGCTTATAGAAATATATGACTGCGATCACGGCAAGTGCTGCTCCTAACACACCAGAACCAAGGCCTAGCAAAATGTATAGGAAATTTAAATCATAAAATTATGATAATAAAGTATTTACACGAAAAAATGATGAAAATTATCAAGGAAAGTTCGATTTATTACCAATGCCGAGTTTCCTCTTCCAATTCACTGGATCTGCAACAATTCGTGAAAGAAAAGTCAGTTAGCATTGTTCTAATTCAAGGAGAGTATTCTACTTGTGGATAACAGACATAAACATGTACATATATGCACTTTCGCCAAAGGCTTGGCAGAGAAAGTAAGCAATAATAGCAGATATAGCAAATGGCTTAATATACCAAAAATTACATGACATTTTGGCCTAAAAACACTATACATTCACTAACAATATCCAGTTGAAAAATTAATCACAATTGTACCAGCCTATGCAGACAGCTCGGTTAGTGAGTGTAGGGGAACCAAAGGAGTTTTATGCAAAAGATTTCGGATTACCACTAATTTACTAGTATCTTTCTATGGAGACACTTGATGATTGCAACAATTAATTACATAGTCTACAAAAACTTACAAATAGA
>Ga0315913_1000118_pt1 | contig 48948 bp, 27 predicted proteins | sample MpolsnodulesMG_FD_207736 | JGI IMG/M metagenome (GOLD analysis project Ga0315913, IMG submission 207736) | Medicago polymorpha root nodule microbial communities from Los Angeles, California, United States - small nodules | ecosystem: Host-associated > Plants > Roots > Nodule | place: USA...
CCTAATTGCATGACCTACAACGGACGCAGTTCAAGTATTTAACAGTTTTTGCATATAAAATAACAAAGAAAATTAATGGAAACACTACATTTTTTGTTTTGTTTTAAAGAAGTTAAACTAACCCATTCAAACTCGCATCCAAACTAATCGAACCTGAGACCATGGGTTAGAAACACTACATTAATATTAATCATTTTTGTTTAATATCTTTAAATACTTCACAATATTGCCGATGTAATAATTCAAATTCAATTCATTTAATCAGTAAACTTAATTTTCAACTTAAGTTAATTCATCTACTTTATGAATGAAGAGTTCACTGTCAAACCGAGTTTAAAACTATGAATCAAGAGTTAAATGAAAAAAATTACTGTTTTTCTTCCAATCAATTGTGAAACAAAATCTTTTGTTGATTTTAGGTGAAAAGGGTTTCATTTGACCATGCTAGCAAATGAGAAACTGTAGAGTTATGGACCCCTTCACCCCCATGTGTCGGTATACAGTATACTCCCTCGAAATTCCTCTTTTGCTCAAAAGTTTCACCCTTTTCAAGGACGCTACTCTTGTCTTTCTTATTTTTCAAATATATTTTTCTACTCTATTTTAACCAATGAAATTATCCTTTTTTTTTGAAGAAAAAAAAATGCAAAAGCACAAGACGTCAAGAAGAACAGCTGCTCTGAATAATTAATAGGGTTTCCTATTATCGGGCACCTCATAACTCAACCACTCCTCTGACTCAATTGTTACTCTTCTTTTAACTTTTGATTCCCATTTCCCCTTAATAATTTAAATCATCATTATGTCTACCTTCATTTGTGGGGTTTTATCCTATACACCAGCAACTATTATGGGTGTTGTGCTTTGGTGGAAGAGGTAATTCACATATACAACTGAACAAATTTGGTTTAATTATTGGTGAAAGCATTCAAAAGCGATATTGTTAGTTAAATTGTAATTTAGCCGGTCTAGTATGTAAACAACAACAAAAGTCGGTATTGGTTAAGGATACCAGAAAAGAAAATTAAAAATTAAATAATTTTTCTGATTTTTTATGGATTGATTACACAGTTTTCAATGCAATAAACACTATATTTAGACCACTTTCTTAAATGATGTGTTTATTAATTACTCTCTCCGTCTCTAAATAATATTCGTTTAAGGTTTGTGCACGTTATTAAGAATATGATTAATTATGTTGATTTCAATTATAAAATTAGTGTCATTTACTAAAACACCCTTATTAATTGTAGTTAGTGGAGTAGTTAAGTTGGATGAAATTCAATAAATGAGGGTACAATAATGAAGAAAAAAAATGTTGCATTGGTATTTTAAAGTAACAATTATTTTGAGAAAAATAAAAAATGCTAAAGAGACAAATATTGTGAGACAAAGAGAGTAGACATTTATACATCAAAACTATAATACTCCATTTGTTCCTAATTATAAGCAAAATTGACTTTTTAGGTTCAATCAATTAATGATGTATGTGGTACATGTTATGGACCACATACATCATTAATTGAATGAACCTAAAAAGTCAATTTTACTTATAATTTAGAACAGAGGGAGATATCAATTTCTTTTAAGAAATTGAGACAGTTCTTTTAAGAAATAGAGTAATATATATGGAGATATCAATTTATTTTAAGAAATCGAGAGGATCTTACTCTTCATTGAGATATGAAAACTTGTTTAAGAAATTTATCCCTTTTGTTAGAGGTACCCTAAAGATTAACCTCTAACTCCAATTTTTTCTAAGTTGTAAAACGGTTTTGGGGTTTCATCAATTTTTTTCTAAAAGGAAAAGAAGCAAGTAATACTAATCATAAATTTCAGAGTTTAACGCATATAAAGACATATTAAAATGTCTTGTATCCTATATACTCTATTCGATCCTAAATATAAGAGAATATTTTTTTTCTTAGGTTCATTGAATAATTGACGTATCTAGACTGTAATATAAACTACTACATCCGTTTCAAAATGAGTGACATTTTAGCCAAAAAAATTGTTTCAAAATGAATGTCACTTTACATTTCTAATATAACTTTAATTTTTTTCCTTCCAACTTTTCTCGCACACAATTTTCAATGCAACTTTAAGTTATTCTTTTTCTTATAAAGTAAGAGCAATTTAATAAAAGTGTTATGTCTAATTATTATTCCATTTCATTCTTTAATTTGTGTGCAATTGGCTAAAGCGACACTCATTTTGAAACGGAAAGAGTATTTATTCAATGAATTTGAAAAAGAACCTTCTCTTATATTTAGAACTAGAGGAAGTATACTCAATGTGTGTGCATAACTTATCTTAAATGACCTTTAATGTACAAGAATAAGAATTTTCTCTATTTATCAAACTCAACCTATTATCCATTTATAAGAGAGATAAACACAAATGATGGATTAACAAGACTTTTTTTTGCTGATGAATTTCATTAATCTTCGTAAGTACACAATAAATAAATGATACTCCTTCCGTCCCAAATTATAAGCAAAAAAACAAAAATCACACTTATTAAGAAAACTAAAGCATAAGAATTTGTAGCATAGTTTTTTGTGTTTTCTTTGGAATAAGTTTCATGGGAAGATGTAAAAATAATTTTTATTGGCTATTGGTTATGGAAAAAATGGAAGAGAGAGAAAATTAAATGTAATTTGCATTTAATTTCATGAGAATAAGCACAAGTTTTTATTGGAAAAGATGATTTTTTTTCTTAAAACAAGATTAAATAGAATAAAAGTTTGTCTTTTTTACTTATATTTTGGGACAAAGAAAATGAGTTTTTTTTGTTTATATTTCGGAAAGGAGAAAGTAGTAAATGGAACAAACACAAACTCTAAAAGACTAACTTGAGACGAGTGAGTTCCTAGTTTTCATATAATCTTTCAATTGACGGTTAATGTCTCTCTCTATCTCTCTGTCACCCTCTTTATTTTCAATCTCAAACATTGAATGCTAGGCTATGATCTATCTATGTAAGGTGAGTCTGCACATAGATCCCCACTTGGATGACACCATCAGCCACATCATACTCAATCCAACAAAAATCAAATGGTCGGTCTGAATGTTATGGAATTTGTGGCCTCTACCAACCACAGTCAATGGTTGTACGAGGACATAACATCAAAACCTATATTCCAAATCCAACGGTGGATATCATAGAGTTCACCACCATTTACATTAAAACATAGACACATACAATAAAAGTTGTAATATTTGGTGATTAAAGAACATTGAAATATTTGAAAATTAAAATATTTTTTTTGGTCAACTAGCTAGGCTCACACTATAAATGTGGAGAATTAGAGAATTTTCGGTTTAAACTCCGCGCTTCTGCATTCTAATGTTTATGGAGCTAACAACAGAGCTTCATTTAGAAATATGAAAATCAAAATATATCTCTATCTCTCTTGTTAAGGATTAAACTATCACGTAATTAGAATTTCACGTAACTTAAATCATTAGCTGTTTGATTAAGAATTGATGATTCATATTCAAGTTTTATATTTTTTTGATTATTTGATTATGATCGAACAATTATCAACATCTTAGAAGTGAGATTCTCCTATTTGCACGGAATGCAATTTTTACGCATTTAAAATACGTACAAAAATCAAATGATGTTATATTTAACATCAAAATTTCAATGTCAAAAGATAATTTATTTGCAATTAAGATTAAGAGTAAAAAAGGGGTTGGATTGGGTTAGAATTGGGTGCATGGGGTCGTGGTCATTTCTGGAAGTGAGGAACCCAGCTGGTAGGGTCTACTCACACACTCTGCCCCAATCTTTTTGTCCTTTTTCGATTTTTCCTTTTCCCCATTTCTCCTTTATTTTTACTCTTCTTATAACCCCCTTCTCTCATATCTCATTCTCATTCACCACCACCACTCATTTCTCTTTCTCTCTCTTTAACTCCCCCTTGAAGGTAGCCGAGACTTTTGGGGGATGAATCAAGAGTTCAAAAGAGAACACAAAGTGTGTGTGTGTGACCATTAGAAAACTCTATGAAAGTGAGAAAAAAAGAAAAAGACTATTGGGAAGCTTTATTTTTTGAGGGGAATGTTGTCTGGCTCGAGGACGCTTTCTTCTCGATCTAATGCAAATTTGTGGTCATGGATTGTAAAGTATTCTCGGACCAGGCTTCATTCCCCCCAATTATATGCTTCCATGGACTATATACACTTTCATAGGTTTGGTTTCATTTCTCTCTCTAAAATACATATACTTTTGTTAATTTTTTGAACGATGAACTTTTGTTTTTTTCCTAAATATAGGTAGATCTGAATCATGGGTTTTTGATTTTTGGTTGAGTTTAAGATTTATGTAACTTGCAGATTGGTGTAATGATGAAACATTTTGACATTTTTTTCTTCTCTCTTCCTCAAAAGGTTTTCATCATTACATCCTTTTCGTTTTTCTTTCTCTGATTTTGTTATGATGATGTTTTTGTTGTCAGGTTTGTAACACCTTTTTCTTTGTTGTTCATCATTAGATACTAGATCTTCTCACAATTATGTTTTTTTTCTTTCGGATCTGTCGGTTTCTGCCATGTTTTTTTTTCAGATCTAGCTACCCTTTGAACTCACTTCCACATTATCACTCACTTTCTCTCTCTACATATTTTTCTCTCTCTTTCTTTAGGGTTTCATTCCATGCATTTTGATTCCAAGCTTCTATGAATTCAGCAATGTCACTCAGATAGCCAGATCTATATCAAATTGTGATAAATTTTTTTATAGATCTGGGATTGATGATTAATAATAAATTAGAATGAAGTTTTTCATGTATATATGGTTTATTTCTTTGTATTATTGCAAAATTACATGTAGTTTCTTATTTATCAATACACATATCTTTATGTATGGCTGTTATCCTATTTGATAGCTTAAACCCTAATTTCATACACATCCATAATACAAGATGCATAATTTTTCTCCTGTTTGCTTAACTTTCTATCTTGATTAAGCTTTTGGAGAAGCGATAACAACAGGGTGTTTCTTCATCAATGGTCTTCAAGGAGGAAGTAATTTGTTCATCAAAGATCTTGCTGAATTTGTTCATGAATTTAGGCATCAATTGTGCTTTTCACACCCCCCTCTCCACACGCACAAATGTATAATCAACTTTATTAATTTTAGTTTTATTTTTATTATTATTAGGATATTATTGTATTGTGCTTAGTAGTATACTAGTATACATTTATAGATAATAGATCAATGATTAATTTAGAAATGAATTATTCAAGAGTCCCTTTTTCTACTTAAGTTTTTTTGATTTGCCTTGTTTTCTTCATAAGCACATGGATTTGGAATAGACAGCAACGTCAATGGTAAATCTGATTCAGAATGGTAGCAAAAGGGGTCAGCAAGCATATATATAGCTAGGTAGCTAGTGACATAGGGGAACACGAATGACATAAACACAGTGATCAGATCAGTGCTTATCTAGCAGCAGCAGCACTGCTTTTTCTTTATCATCAAATCATCACCATAGTCGATAATTACTACATCTTCATTCATATATACATACTTGCACGCAAATGTATAGTTTTCAAATATCAATGCAACTCATGTATCTAAATCAAACTCAATAAAGTCATAATAATTCTTACACTCTTGAATTATGGCATCATCAATTGTCATGAATGAGTTATTATTGTTTTAAAATTTAAAGTATATGGTAAACCTTAACGTTGGCTAGAACCACCTTTGAGTGACTCATCCATTAACAATTTGTGCATTGATGCTATGATACTGAATATCAAACTTTGATTGCTGTATAATGCAATTGATTTATGTTCCCTTTGTATTTAAAATTTTATAAGCAAAAAAGATACCTTAACGTGTTTTTTGAGCTTGATTTAGTAACCTATTGCATTAGTAATGGTGGAGAGCAGAAATATCTCTAACTTGGGAGAGAAGTATTGAGGACCAATTGGATTGAAGAATCATCAATATAACCAATCCTACAAAAAATCATGATTATTTTTTTTAAATAGAAGTTCTTGACATATTGTTTACTCCATTCAACAAAGTTAAGCAACAGAATACAATTTTTGAAATAAGCAAAACGGTATTAATGTGAGTACAATAGGTACTCGAACCCACTGCATAGTTATGACTTATGAGATTACAATTTCATACATGGCTAAAGAGAGGATTGTTACACGAGTCCATGAAACTATAACTCGTCTTCATCGTGGACAACAAGCCAGTTCCAAGATAACCTTTTGATGTGATTTATCAAACCTAAATTCTGCCGCGTCTTTGCCAACGATTATTGTTGTGTTTGGGGCCATGTTTGGAAAGGTTCAAACGAACGAATTCTCTACTCTCCAAGTTGAAGCTTTAGCGTTTCACAACAAATGTTACATTGGTAATTGTGATAGACTCACGTTTGATGGACAACGTCAAACCAAACACATACTATATCTTAATCCTACTAGACTCACGTTTGATGGAGTATATTTATTACGAAAATATGTATTAGCGAAAAAGACATACCTTCCACATTTTTTAACATCAAAAGAAATTTATTGAATAAATGTAAACAAGTACAAATGGTACTAGACTCACAAGCATAAATGAAGTACAAGTAGTACTCTATCCACTAAATACAATTGAGCCTTCCCCAACCAAAACTGGCCACAAACTCCTAGATTTATATAAGAATACAACCTAATAGATTTATAGCATTTCCATATTAGAAGAAAAGATAAATAAATAAGGAGCCCCATTTTTATTTTTTTTTGCCAATAGTCATTGCCAAGACAAGCTTTTGATCGAATGAACTACCTCATTGACCAAAGTCATCTTAGAAGAAAAGATAAAATCATTTGTAGCATTCCATATTGACCATAAAATTGTATGCCAATATCATAAAGTTTATTGGATTTTATCATAAGAAAAGAACCACATAATATTGGTATTAGTCCTCCTAATTTAAAATGTAATATTGATTATTAATCAATTAAAGGTGGATATTATAGTTAAATCCAGTTGCATTGCCAGGACTCTGGATCAGGGGTTTAAGCGACAAATCTAAATATGATTTATTGTTTCAATGTTGAATATAAAACAAAATTTTTGGTGCAAAACAGAAATGAGGGGATTCAACGTAAAAATGCAATAGTATATAGTAGGTGCAAAATTATAAAAGTGAATGTGGCTCCGCCACCGGTTAAATCATAATAAATCATGAGTTTTTTGAAATAAAAGTCTTTTATTTTTCTCATTTTACATTTTATTCACTTTAGGTTTCATTTTACATTTTTGAAATATACTTGGCTAAATGCTTTCATTTTGACTATTTTCTTTCCATTTACTTTGATTATTCTTGTGTTCAGATTTATTGAGTGGAAAATGTTACAACTCCATTGGAAAGTTCACCTTTATTTTAGTTTTCACCATTTTTTGTAGTGTTGAGATTAAGAAAATACGTGAATACTGTCTCAAAAGGAATTGCTTTTGGGAAATTGGATCTTTTTGACCTTTTGTAAAGCATAAAGTTGGGTTGGACCCCTGAAGTTTACTTTGTGTTTTCCCATGCAAGATATGAAGATTTAATAGAGATAGAAAAGAGAAATTGCTGGGTCATGATAGTTGAATTCCCATACAGCTTTTATGTTCACATCTAACTTTTCCATGAATAATTGGTGACTTAACCCCAAAATCTTTTTCAAGTCTTTGTAGTTTGTACTATTTCTTCATGCACAGATTAATTAGGTGCACAAAGGGTATACTAGAATTATTAGGCCCCTTTGACATATGACATGTGATCCAAGAGGTGACTTTAGAATTACTACTACCTTTTCATACCCATTCCATTATGAAATTCACAGTTGTTTAAGAAAAAATAGTTATAATGGGAAGAAAAAAAACAATGGTAAGAATTAAACCAAGGACATAAATTCTTGTTTGGAACCATGATACATTTACTCCGAACCACGTCTACCAAGAAGCTATATATTACGGGCTTTCATGCCCAAAGTGCCTCGAAACGTGATAATCAAGCGACAAACGTCCATCCAAACACATTCAAGGAGTAGAGGGATTTTGACGCAGAACAGAAGCAAGGATTAACAAGCTTTAAACCTAAGAGATAAACAGACACGTTACAAGCGACAAACCTGTCAAATAAGGGTTTACGGAATCCACCAAAATTGTGAAAGTTCTCAATAATTTTATTGAATGAAAAACTGCCTCTTAGGCTATGAAAGTTTAGTTTAAATACTAGGGAAATAACAAACCCTAATGGGCCGAAAATAACAAACTGAAATAAAACAGAAAAATAATAAATTTGCTGAAATATTAAAATTGCGGTTTTGGGCCTTCAAATGACTTCGAGTAAACCCGACACTGGATGCTAAATCTGCACTATTCCTATTGAGCATTTCTTATGCGCCACTTCATCTTCGATACGTGCAGCCAGTTTACCTAAATCATATTCATTATTCATCCATCTTGAAAAGAAAAAAATGATATTGCAGGTTTGGATGCTTTACTTTTGTAATATGGTGATCGTTACATTTAAAGAGATAAATCATTGGGTTGTTTCTCTCTTTAAATCTAACTGTCTCTGTAAGGCTACAACTTCAACATAGTTGTGGAGGATCCAAGTCAATGTTATTGCTAGCTAACTATCATACTTTTTATATACAATAAATAAAGCCTGTAGCTATAAATATACAACCCAGCTAAATTGGAAAATTACGCTGGACTTAATTAAATGCCTACGATTCCACCTCAAAATATAAATAAAAATTGATCAACAAAAATTAATATATTTGATTCAAAATTTGTATCAAATACATCAACTAATGTAAATCTATTTTTGTCACTAATCAATCAAATGGAAAATTATGGTTCAAATTTCATTATGTACTACTCATAGAAAAATGTCCAATTTCTATGTTGGTAAATAATTAGGCTCATAAAGTTTAAAAACCACTGTAAAGTTTTGCTAAATACCAAAAAGGTTCTGTCTTTTCTACCACTGCAAACATGGTGCACTGCCCTGAACTTGCTAAGACTGGGCCCAATTACCAGTGCTATTCATACATAATAAAAGATCCGGGTCAGTTCTTTTACTGACATATATGACATTGATGTTCACAGTTCGATGTTGGAATAAAAATGTGAGAGGTAGACCATTTTCAATTCCAAACCTACATGTAATTTTATAGTATGTTAAAAATATGATAGTGGTTATGAGCAAATGACCTAATTTTTCTATAGTGAACAAATAGTCAATTTTTTCGGTTGATAAAGAGTTGATTTATTCATAAGATCGTGAGTTCAACTCTCTGTAAAAACTCTTTGAACCTCGACTCATCTAAACATTTATGTACAAATAAATTAATATTGAATAACCTATTTTACTTTTGTTGGGTTAAACTTTGAACGGTTAATCACACATCAACTATGAATGAACAAAATATCTTAAATTCTTAAATTGCATTCTTTCCCTCCTACTGCTTTAGGTCAATGTCTTTCCTGGATAGAAATTTGATCTTCTATTTATATAGATATAGATGTGGTGTATGAACAATAAAGTGACATTAAACCTTTACTGGCCAAATTCATATATAGATCTTCTTGGTGCGTCACTATTAGAAATGGTAGATTGATGAAAAAGCTGTGCTAAGTCAGAGAAAGTTATTATCAAGAAGTTGCACAGAAAGAAAATTTATAATCTGAAGTTAGATTTTCATCAAGTTAATATCGGTAAGAGAGTAGAGTGTGCATCTAGTGTTTGCTACTTGGACCACCCTGAAATCAGATTTCTCATCAACACGTTACACGTAATTCATAGTCTTAGTAATAAAGATTGGGATGTATTTGGGAGGGGGTGGTTTTAATGAGAGAGTGGTGTATTTAGTAAAGAGGAGTGCTCTTATAGAGCTGGGATACTTGATGTTGGGCCATTATTGTTTATACAATGTCTTTGACAATTTCTTTTCCCACCCTTCTTACCTTGTTTGGATTATGATATTCAAAAAAATCTAGGGGTGTTGGAGGGTGTTTTTAAGTGCTTTATACCGTTTAGATTATATAATCTGAAATATTGCAGGACACGCGAGAATCTATTAGAGTGGGATAAGAAATTGTCTAAGTATTTATTGTAGATCATTTATTTTTGGTATCAAAATTTAGGATGGCAAGATGATGCTCCTGGTAAAGACAGTTACAATTAAAATGTGAATTTTTATTCAATATCTTATTTTTAATCTCTCAAACATAACTTTTGTAAATAAAATAAAATAACACAGCATTAAGTTTTTTGTGATTCAAAAATTACACTAGAAAAATTAATTATTATTTTTTTAAAAATAAAATCAATATTTCGAAAATAACATATATTTTGGGAAGTAACAACCTCAAACTCAAAGGATTACTGCGTTGATTGTCGTGGTAGTGCCTTTGTTCTCTTCATCATTGTTGTGTGCAGGTTCGAGGCAACTTAAGACATATATACACTAATGGTCTTAGGCCCATTTGTTACTAGTAATTGTTGTGGCAGTGTTTTAAGAAAATTACTTTTTTCACATTTGTTTTTTCTTAAACACACAATAAAATTATGCAAATGCCTCCGACGATAGTTAACTATCGTTGAGAATAAAACCGACAGTAGCTAACTATCGTTCGATTCCCAGCGATAATTAACTACCGCTGCGGCCTGAAACTTAAACTAGCACAACAATATCAGCTTTTGCTTATAGTTTCAACTTCCAAACTCTCAAACTCTACCAAAATCACCCAAACACATTTTGCACGAAAATCATCCACATTTCTTCAAGAAAATCACAAGTAAGTAAGCTTAATCCTATTAACATGCAATGTAGTTTGTATAGGGTGTTATTTTTGATAAATTTAGCAAATTGTTAGTGTTTAGGTTTAGTTCGAAAATCAATTTTTTTTGTTAGATTATGATGTTATAATGGAATGTTGTTGATGTCATTGTTGTTTAGAGTAGGTTTAGGTACAATGTGGTTGTTTTGAAGTTCAATTAACACAAATTGTGATAGTTATTTGAAATGCACTTAAGGTGTTTGATGAAATGCTTAAGTGAATAATTACTGTTTTTTTGCTTTTGTTTTTGCACATATATGTTTGGGGACGACCGTAGAATCTGAATAGGCAAACTGACTATGAAAGGCAGTCTTAAGAAGGAGCGACATGAGGCAAACCCGCATATTTCTAAGAGGGGAAGACATAGGAACCCGGGAGGTGGAGAGAGCTCACAGGTGGCCCAGTCGCAGCTGGTCGATCCTACACTTGTGCTTGTGTATGACACTCGGGACAAGGAATACGATTTGACTGACCAACACTGTATTCATGGGCCAGATGATCCCAACTTTCAGCTGGCAGAGGTAGAGGATGATGAGGGTGAGGTTGAGGGTGAGGATGAGGATAAGGATCAGAGAGCCGCACATGTTGTCTCTATTGTAGGGCCTTACTTTCCTGGAGGACTTTAGAACTAGGCATGGCAACGGGGCAGGTCGGGTTTAAGCATCCCCGTTTCCGCCCCCGCTTACATGCACTCATCCCCGCCCCATCCCCAAACCATATTAGGGGTAAAGATTGAACACCCAACCCCGCCCCCAATGGGGACGGGTCTCCCGGCCCCGGCCTCGCCCCCACGCGCAAAACTCTATTTACTATAAAATATTTTAAAAAATGAATATTTTTTCTTTTTTTTATAGCAACTAAAAACAATTATATTAATAATTAAATATCTAATACACTTTTACAAAAGAGGAAAATAATTATAATAAATATGTTTATAAAGAGTAATAATACATTAAAATAGGTTGGTGCTTATGGAAATAAGATTATAAAAATAAATAAAATAAATTTCAAAAAGCGGGTGCGGGGCGGGGGTGGGTGCGGGTATAAGCATCCCCCACCCCCGTACTAAAAACTCAAATTTCCCCCACACCCACACCTAGTTAAATCGACTTTTCCCCGTTAAATTCTAGGTGGGGGCGGCCGGGTCTGAGCGGGGGTGGGTTTTGTTGCCATGTTTATTCAGAACATATCACTCTTGTCCAAATATGCAAAGCATGTTGCAGTGCCTCTCTAGTATAACACTGATAATGTAAGTGCTTTGATTCTGTAAACTTTTTTATTTAATTTTATTGAATTAGTAAATTTTAAATGTTAAGTGTTTATGTGATTAACTGATTAGTTATTTTATAGTTAAGTGATTAAATGTTAAGTTCTTATGTGATTAACTGATTAAGTGATTAATTGTTTTGTTGTTAAGTGATTAAATGTTAAGTGTTTATGTGTTTAAGTGATACATTTTTTATTGTTAATTGATTAAATGTTAAATGTTTATGTGTTTAAGTAATTAATTGATTAAAAGATTAAATTATTAAGTGGTTGATTGATTTAATCTTAATTTGTTTGTTTTTCAAATGTGGCTTGAGCGTAAATTTAGATGCATAAATTCTGGGCCAAAGGTGAAAGATGTTAGCCGCCTTGAACTTGGTATGGATTGGTTTTGAAATCCTGTAAGGGCGCCTGGATTATATGATTTGCTATACAATGGGTATAAGACTGTGACGCATGCCATGATATGTGCTCTGTGCGAGAGGTTGCACTCGAAGACTAGTAGTTTCCATCTACCGGTGGGAGAGATGACCATCACCTTATACAATGTGGCTAATCTTCTCCACGTTCCCATTGAAGGGTGTATGCTAGACTACGAGAAGAAGGTGTCTCAGGAGCATGGCGTGAACTAGATGAGGAAGTAGTTAGGTGTTGGGGAGGCTGCTGCAGTGAAGGTGTGCAATAAGGAGTTTGGCGCATATATTACATTTACTATGTTGAAGGAGCTTTATGAGGAGCATCTGATTGTAGCTAGACAGTGGGGTCCGAGGGTAAATGGTGAGTAGAAGCATGTCCCTGGCTATATGGTTTGGTACGCCAAGGTGTCTCAACCAAAGCTTCTGCCACCTGTTGATGGATTTCATCCCAACTCAGCGAACCGGGAGCAGCTTATAGCGGAGGAGCATGCTAGAGAGATGCTCGACACATTGGAGCTTATTAGGGACTGCATTCAAATTGCAGATCAGACGTTGGATAAGAGGGATGAGTTGGACATGGAAGATCTGTTGGAGGCCTTGAGCTAGATTAGCAATACCGCTCGGCCAGCCCTGACATATTCTATTGCCAAGCAGCAGAGGCAGATGTCGGGGAGGAGGCAACCTAGGTTGCATTAACTTTTATTTATGTTTATGTACATTTTGACTTCTATGTAACCTTATGACATATTCACACTTATGAATTTTATGATATTTTGGTATCTATCTAAGTTAGTGTGTTAACTTTTTATAATTTATCGTGTTAAAATTCTCTTAGTTTTATAATTTGATTTAATGAATGTATGTCTGGATGACAAAATGATTGAATGAATGTATGATTTAAAAAAAATATCCATTTAAAAAATGTTGCAGTCACTGAACTGCCTCTGTCTTCAGAGCATAACTGCAGTTAACTACCGTTGAGGCCAGCGGTAGTTGACTACAACCGGTTTTTTCAAATAGTAATTAACTACTGTTGAGGGTATTTTCGTCATTTCATTGTGTTTTTAAGAAAATTTGTATGGCAGAAAAGCAATTTTCGTGTTTTAATTACATGTTTGATTTCATTGCTTATAAAGTTAAAGATGTGCAAATGCTACAACAATTTAAAGTAAAAGTAATTTACAAATTCTCATGCACTATCAACTTTCGTATGGGGAGAATGATGATGAGAAGTAGGGCCGGACCTTGGGGTATGCAAACCGCTCAATGGAACGGGGCCTCCCCAAGGCATGAGCCTAAAAAAAAAATATAACCCAATAGTACTGGTAAGTGTTGGGTGGATGTGTTTTTGGGAGGGTGGTTTGAGGTTCCTCATATATATGGTAGTGATTTTCACCTTTGGATGTACCGCTTATATACGACACCTTGTATTTATCTTTTAAAAAAAATTAAATAGAACATTGTTCTTTAAAAAAAATACATTTTTATTTTATTACGGGCCTCTTTTCACCTACAGAACCGAGCCTCCGAATTTGTAGGAACGGCCCTGATCAGAAACAACTGTAAGGACCGTTGCTAACATTTTATAGGCCTTAGACTAAGTTTAAGAAAATGATCCCTTAAATAATATTTCATTTTTTTCCCCCAAATGATGAATGCAACCTACATTAATTATGGCGGTTGACATCCCAAATATGTTGGCATCCATAGTTACCATAATACAAAGTTTTGAAATCTCAACTATGCTGACCTCCCAAAACATTGTGTGCCAAATGCACCTCATCCTATGTATTATTAATAAATAAAATAACAAAACAAAAAAAGGCAGGGGGCCAAACCAAATCTAATAAAGCTAAATAAAACGATATGTAGGCATATCAAATGTATCTAAAAAAAATTCATTCATAATAAAACTAGGATATATAGATCACCGTTGAAAATCTACGATTGTTTTACAAAATATCAACAAAAATAGATTCACTTCAGAAAGTCATAAGATTGTGGTTTCTTTGAGTATTTTAGATGCAAAATCATTTCAAACATCTTTAATTCCTTAAAACTATTTTTCACAAACGTAATTGCAATATAAACAACAATAAGAAAATAGTCGATTCTTATGAACTCTTGATCAATAATTTGTTTTTGTTGTAATAAATATTGTGTTAATTTAAATGCATTATGAATTCTTGATGAAATAATAAAATGCGTTCAATTCTTGACAATTTGTATTATGTCTCTTTAAATTGTCATTTTCACTTATGTCATTTTAATAGTTTATTTCACTGTTTTGAATAAACTAGTTAATCACAATTCAGATCATAGGAAAAAACTAGTTAATCACAATTCGGATAATATCTGAAATACAACAAATAAACTTCGAATTATAAAATCTAAACAGAAATAAAAGACCAATTTGAAGGCGTTTGGGAAGTGAGTAGGGTGAGAAAAGAAATTTTAATAAAAAAGTTGAAGCTCAGTTGGGCTTAAGTCTGTAGTATTTGGGGCCTTCTAAAGTAGTTTTGAAAAGAAAAGAAAGTGAAGAGTTGCTAGTCTTAAGTATGTTGGGGACTTTTTATACGTTTTACTTTATATATACCCCAAAACGTGAAGCCTTACTATATACACCTCATCCTTATAAAATTATTTTTTTGGCCCATATTGGGCTGAGCCCTAGGCAGTCGCACCCCTGGCCTATGCTTTGGGATGTCCCTCACAACTCTGAACAATCATAGATTAATTTCAGTGGTATGGATTCAAGAGCAGCTCTAAAAACATGGTGGTGGTTGGAGGACTAACTTGTACCTTAAGATCAAAAGTTATAACAAAAAATGTTACAAACTGAAAAATAGAATATATTTGATGACAAAGACGAAAATTTAAATTTGAAGAGTTTAAAATGTTTTTGTTTCTAAAATGATCATTGTTACATCGTCTCACAATTTCAAATACTCTCTTTGTCTCTAATTATAAGACCATCTAAAAAAAGGTATGTCCCTAAACTATTTTGAAAAAGAAGTCATTTATTAGATTCAAGGTTCATTTTATAAAGATTTTGTGATATTTGTATTAACCACAAATGACACTCAATTTTGTCTTTCTTCTAAAATTAGTTCAAATGGTCCAAATTCAAAAATATATTACTCTCTTGAAATACATTATTGGGCGTGGAGGACTAACTTGTGCTCTAAAAACATGGTGGTGGTCAGAGGACTAACTTGTGCTTTGAGATCACAAGTTAGAACAAAAAATTTAAGAGTATTTAAAAAAAATTGTCCCGAAATTATTTTGAAAAAGAAGTCATTTCGTAGAGTCCAGGTTCATTTTATAAAGTTTTTGTGATACTAAAAACACTTTGTATTAATCATAATAATTGAAAGTAGAATCATAATAAACTAGAAAAAAAAGGAGATAAAAGGATAGAAACCCAAAATGAGGATGTAGAAATTCTAAAAGAGTCGTCTGATATAATTGATTTTTTAGCTCTAAAAGAATTTACCAGGTACCTAAAATTTATCTATATTATATATAAAGAAAATAACCCGTTTCAACTCTTTTGGGCTGACTTTTTCTATTTTCAAAAATACCCTTAATTTTCAATACAAATAAATAACACATGTAACAAATAGATAAGAATCAATTTAAATATTAAAAAAATGTAACAAACACAACATGATATTATATATATGTCTGTTTTTTTTCTTTATCATTTAAAAAAAGGAACAAACTAGATGAGTATATTTATACTTACTTTTTCATTTTTCCAATTATACGCTTAAACAAATTTTTCTATAATAAAGATTGTCGTTTGTGTAATTAAAAAAAAGATATTGTATTTTTTTTGTTATATTGTTGGTGTCAATGAAATAAATAATCATGTTTAGTTTGGTTTGTTATAACCTGAAACAACAATCATTTATATTTTTAGTTTTAATCAAAATAAAAATTTCATAAAAAAACACCGTTCATAATTTTCAAATGTTAGCGTAACAAAAAGAGCAGAAAGACGGGCACGTGAGTGTCTGTCTTTTCGCTAGTGAAAATAAAGAGATCTTGATAAGTTATGTCGTGAATGAATAAGTGATAATTGAGACTTTTTAATTATCCTGGAAGTTTCCAGTAGGATTATCACTTATTCACTTATTCATTCATAGTTAAGCGTGCTTGACTTGAAATAGTTTTTGGATGGGCGACCTACTGAGAAGTTTCCTAGTAAGCGTGCCAGTGAGGACAAAACACGCTGAAAAAACTCGTGTTGGTTTGTGGGGTCAGTCGACAATCCTAAAAGCAGATGTTGGGATGTTACAAGTGGTATCAGAGCAGACCTCTCCCAGTACGGTGTGGTTTGGGGACGAACCAAGCGGAAGCTGGTGGGCATGTAATACCCAAGGCCGATGGAGGATGGGAGTAGTCGCCGGTGCACAAGGCATGACAATGAGCGGCTCCTAACAGCTTCTAGACGAGCCGAATCACACCGGAATGAGAGGGATCCCGAGGCCGTGCAAGTATGAGACTGCATGGTTGAAGGAAGGCATATAAGAATTGTTTGGTACTACCTATATCAACAAGATGCATCTTCTTTTCGGTAACTCATTCCATAAGAACTCCACAGTTAAGCGAGCTTAACTTGGAGCAATTTTGAGATGGATGACCTTCTGAAAAGTTTTCTAGAAAGCGTGTGAATGAGGACAAAACACGCTGAAAAGACTCGTATTAATTTGTAATGTCAATCAACAATCCTAAAAGCAGTATGAAATGTTACACCTTCTCTCTTCCTTCTCCTTCTCTTTATTCTTCTTTAGTTTCATAACACTTTTCTATTATATTAAACAAGTGTAAAGAACTCTCTATTACTCTCTCTTTATCAATAATGATCAATATATAATATATTAAATAAGCAATGATTAGGGCCGACTATTTTTTACACTAAAGCAATGGTCAGGAATGATGATAAATTAATAATAGTTTCTTGCAGACAAATAAAATTGTAATGAAAAAAAAAGTTTGCAATGAAAAGAAAAAAAATGTATACTAAAAATCAATTTTTTCCCCCTATAAAAATCAGTCTTTTTTTCAATGAATTTTTTTTAGTCTTTTTATGCGAATCCTTGAAAAGCATTTTTAAAAAAACAAAATTGGTAAAATACTCCTAAAAAAATAGATAAAATAGACAGGCTTCTTGTTGTACATAAAAAAAATCCCTATATCTTTTTCCTTTCCTTTTTGCTATTTCAACGTTTTTCCTTTTTTTCGATAGAATTTTTAATTTTTATTATTGTTTTTATGGTAAGAAAAAAGTAATGAGCATATTTTACTGTCTATTTGTGAGGAAAATAATTTATTAACTCCAAATATTTGATCTAGTGGTAAAAATAAGCTTTCGACCCGAAGATCACATTTTAAGTCTCACTAGTACCTTCTTTCAACAAACAAAAATGTCTCACCGATACCTTTGAAGGAAGTTAAATATAAATATATTTTTAAGTGCTTTTTCAGTTTAAATTTTTTCATGCCTTAAACTGAGATATCATCCCTTCAACCTAAATTTGTTTACATAAAAAAGGGAAATAAATTATTACTAATAGTTGAACATACAATGATTTTTAGTTTTTTTTTTCTTTCAAATATTTGAATATAAAAAACAAATTGAAACTAAAATGATAATTTTATAAACAAAAATAGGGTTTAATTCGTTTACACAGACAATCTAAAGCTTTTTTAACGCATGTTTTGAATAACATCTCTTCGTGATCACACCTTCTTAGATTACTTCCTAAAATATCTCCACAAATATACATCTACTTGGCAAAATTTGATATGATGTATATGTATAAAAAGTTTACATCTTCAGTACATTTTTAAAAAAAATAAAAGATGCTTATATCATTTCATTAATAATAAGAGTGTTTATACAACGAGGTATATTAAAATAAGTAGTGAGACTAGCTGATAATGTGGTTACCCCTGCTAAAGCATGAGTGACCTTGTTTTCTTGTCTACTATTAAATGCAACCTTATAGTTTGTAAATTGGGCGGCGAAAAAATTCCTGCAAGCTGTTATGATGCGGCCAAACTCCGTTGTTTTTGGGCATCAACCCAGTTCATATGGAAAACATATGCAGTTGTTTTTGAATCAAGCACAATGTCAACATTATCAAATTGCATATCACTGATCCTCTAAAACACGTGGAATAAACCTATCGCTTCACCCACTTCTACAGTGCACAACGAAGTAACACACAATGTTTTGGACAAAACAAAAGCACCCTCATCATCTCACAGGCACATACATATCCTTGTTCTATTCAGATGACTCAAAAATGAGCCATCAATATTACATTTGAGTTGAAAGTTTGACGCTCATTGAGAAGTTGGCTTGCTGGTTCAACAGTAGAAGGCATCACCATTGAAACTGTTACGATCGAAGCGTACCAACCAGAATTAATATGCTCTTAGGGACATTTGCTAACTTACATTCCTCTGTCAAATGACATGCTCACTCTACCACTTGTGCGCATATCTCATTAATATCTTGCCATAATTTAAGGTTCTTGTGCTTCCAAATACTCCAAAAAAAGGCATCCATGTGAGGTCCGATGTGAGTTGTTGTAGTAATATGAAGATGGCTTCTAACGCTGAAGTAGTAGTGCGAACAACTTTATGAGTATTGTTCCATAATCCAGACATTCACTAAACTTCTGTGGCAAAAGGGTATTAAAAAATTATGTGTGTCAAGTCTTCATGAGTGGAATCGCAGCTAACACGACTTGTATAACACTTCACACCCTTATTTCGAAGGCGAACTCTTCTTGGTATACATCCACGACACATACGCCAAACAAGACTTTTTTTTACTTTAGGTGGCACATTCAGGCACCAAATACCATACCAATAACCTAGTCGTCGAATATGGGACGTTGCAACCAACACTTCCACACAAATCCAGTAAGCACATTTAACAGAGTACAACCCATTTTTCTCTTCTTTCCAAATCAATTTATTATCCAGGATATGTTCTTGTAAAGAATTACCCAAAATAGCAGAGGCTATGTTGTGGTTTCAACTCTTACGCGAAATATCTATTAGGCTATTTATAGAAAAATTACAAACATAATGTGCCCATAGAATATTTCAATCGATATGAAATGCACTCAAATGCCATGGTTCATCAAGGATGGGAATAGAATTTTCTAGACCAATGCACCACCTCACACCATCTCTAACAATATATCGAGCTCGCAAGATACTCCGCCACACAAAATTTGGATTGTTACCCAGATTAGCTGTAAGATAACGCTTAGTGGGGGAACTATCGAGCTTTAAATAACCGGGAAACCAAAGAGCTTGGATTGGTTTGAAACTTTCAGCCTTGGTTGCCTAGCATGGCCAAATTGAAAGTAGTAAGGTCTGTGAAACCTATACCAACATAATTTTTATGCATCGACAACTTTTGCAAGACATCCAATGAATACCACGATTGTTTGAACCATCGTGACCCCACCAAAATGAGTTCATCATCTTCTCAATAGTATTGATAAGAGAGGTTGGAAGGAGAAAAATGCTCATAACATAAGACGTGATGGCCTGCAAATTTAATCATTACCTCACGACATGCTTTGAACAGGCATTTGTTGCTCCAAGAATTGATTTTTTGCCACACTTAGAAAAGTTGTTGTTCTATCTCTACTGATCATGAACGGAAGTCCCAAATACTTACATGTGCCGAGCATAAATTGAACCCTCAAAATATATGTAATGGAAGTCTTTAAAATGTCAGGAACATTCCTGCTGCAATATATCTTTGAGTTGGGGATACTAATAGCTTGACCATAGGCTTCCTCATACACATTAAAGATATTTTTCATAATTTGCGCATAACGCTCCTCAACTCTGAAAAATATAAAACAATCATAGGCAAACAAGAGATGAGAGACCGAAGAGGCGCCCCTACAAATAGAAGTGACATGGGTATAACCCCTCCTCGGCGCGACGAATTAAGGAGGACAAGCCCTATGCACAAATGATGAAGATATAAGGGGATAGATGATCCCTTTGTCGTAAACCTCGACTTGATATTTCAGGATTCAGCACATCATTATTGACAAGAACATAGTAATCAATTGATTCCACACACATAAATATCCAATAGATCCATCGGTTACTAAACCACATCTTGATCATGACTTCCTTAAAATAATCCCAATCTATTCAATTATAAGTTTTGCTAATGTACAACTCAAGGGCCATGCAACTGTCATTACCTTTGATTTTAGTCTTCATGAATTGAATAATCTCGATGACAACCATAAAAATAAAATATAAGACAAACAAAACACATTTTCTTAAAAGAAATATACTCATATTATCAAAACAAGAAAAAGATAAAAAGGAATAGATTCAAGGCTTAATTACAGTTTTGGCCCTCTAAGTATCTAACTGTTGCGATTTTGGCCTTCTAATAAAAATAACTACTTTTGAACCCCCTATGTTTAGCCCCTTTTGCAGTTTTGGCCCCCAAGTCAATTTTGACCCAGTCAACGCACACGTGGATGTCATGTGTGTAATTTTTTATTTATTTTTTTATTTTGTTTATCTTTTATTTATTTATTTTTTTAATTATATTTTTTAATTTTTATATTATTTTTGTTTTTTTGATTTAAAATAAATAAAAATATTTAATTTTTTTAATTAAAAATTATTTTGTTTTTTTAATTATTTTTTATTTTTTAATTAACGCATTTACACGTGGCATTTTTATTTATTTTTTAAATAAAAATTATACAGGTGGCGTCCATGTGTGCGCCACGTCTACATTGACTGGGTCAAAATTGATCTAGGGGACCAAAACTGCAAAAGAGGGTAAGCATAGAGGACTCAAAAATAATAATTTTTTTTAAGGGACCAAAATCGCAATTTTTGAATAATTAAGGGACCAAAACTGTAATTAAACTAATATTCAATTATATTTTTCCATTCATTTTTTCGTTATCTAACTATTTTATTCGTTCCTTAAAAATAAAAATAAAAACTATTTTCTGCATGAAAGGGAAAGGAATCTTTGTGGATAATTGAATATACAACAACAACTTGCTGCAAAAACAGAATGGCAATTTTTAGGTTGACTTTGCTTTTCGTGAAATAATTTATTGATGATCTACCATTATGGGCTTCACAAAATATTAAACCTATCATGCGTTCAGCATGACACACTTGGCTCAAGAAATAAAATAATGGGTTAGGGGTGCCACTAGATTCTGCCTCATTAGACTTTGTTTAAATATAAAGTATGATTTCATTAGTAAAATTAGTCACCAATAAAGTCAAAATATCTTTATTAGTTTAGTGAAATTTATCTTTTTCTACAAAAGAAATAAATGCTTACTACAAATCGTTGCATTATTTATTTAAAAAGAATATTACACTAATGATTAAACATTACTTCACATGCCGGCAAAAAAATAAAAATTACTTCACATTGTTGTATATTTTTTTTAAAAACTTACATCAATTCATTATAAAATTTGAGATCTTATAATAACTTTATGAATACAGGTTAGTTACGCCAAATTTTTTTTGATGAATAGAGTCCCCTTATGTTTAAAAATTCTAGCATTTATGTTGCCAAACAATCCAAACAAAAGAGAGTCACGTCAAGTAGAAAGCGTTGCATATGTTTTTAGAGAAACCGTCCAACGATCTGAATTGAAGCAAGTGATCTTTAACATGAGCTGCCTTGACTGTAACAAAGCCTAACCACTTGAAGATTTCATAGCAAATTTGTCCAAAAAAGTCACAAGTCAGAAAGAGATGATCAATATCTTCTGAAGAGCCACATCCATTTGAACGATAATGAGTGTTTGATTGAAGAACCCTTCTCCTAATTAAGTTGTCAGTTGTAGGTAGTCAGTTGCAAAGTAGCCGCCAAACAAAAATGTTGACTTGTAAAAGAACCTCTTTATGCCAAAAAAATGTAGTATGATCATGAGGCAGCCCTTGAAGTCAGAAGGTTGTATACACTAGTAACATTGTATTTGGAAGTGACATAAAGTCTCCAAATCCACCTCTCGTTCACATTAGCCTGCAAAATAATGGGTAAGAAAAGAACACAACACTCGTGCACCAACTATTCCTCCCATGTCAACAATCTCCTCCTCCACATCAAGCATTACCTCCCTCCCTTCAACCTAACAAATACATATATGATACAATTACCATATTGATAATAGAAAGATAAAAAAGACAACTGTTTCTACTCTTCAAAGCATCTTCCTCCAATCAATGGTCCCACCTCTCTCCGAATGTGATCATCAAACCAACTGCCATTCCCCTCACCAGCGCCCTCCTTAACACCAAGCAAGTTTCACCACCACACCGAGGTTGTGCTCCCCCCATCGCCAATATTCCCACTGTCGTCACCATACCTCGCAGCTAAAACTCTATATCACAAACTACTTTTTTTCCTCCCTTAACCTCCAACACCATTTGCCAATTAAAGATAAATTAAACTCCTTAATCCTCCCTACCTTCAAACCTCCATCCTCCTGTTTGTGACAAATAGTGTCCCAATTTATCCAATTTATTTTCCTAGTTTCTTCACTCTCCCCCACCCCCCCCAAAAAAAAAGATTCAAGGAAAGTAATGATACCTGTAGCAGCCTTGAAGAAGGAAAAGAAATAGACCGGGAAAGAGGACATAACAGATTTTAGATGGACTAAACGACCACCCAAAGATAAATTGTGACTCTTCCACTCAGACAATCTGATGATAAATCTCTCGATCAATGTTTTTCATAAATTTAATTTACGGGAGTCTTCGCCAATAGGAAAGCCCAAATAAAAAAAAGGGAACATAGCCAATTTTACTGTTCAAAACCAAAGAAGCCTCATTTAATTAAGACTCTGAAACATTACCACCAATAAGCATGCTCTTATGAAAGTTAACTTTAAGAACAGAAGTCATTTCAAAAAGAAAAATTAGGGCATTTAAAGATCGAATGTTTGCCCAACTTTTATGTCTTACACTCCTACTAGCAAGGTGTCATCAACAAATTGTAAGTGGGAAATACAAACATCATCAACAGTTTGGCCCACCTAATAACCAGAGAATAAGTTAACACGTACTGAAGCACTCATAATAACATTAAGACCTTTAGCCGTTATTAAAAAGAGAAACGACGAAAGGTGATCTTCATGACGAAGAACTCGTTCGAAATGAAACTCATCTATTGGACAACCATTCACTAAAATAGAAGCAGTTGTTTAACATAAATAAATTAAGTTACTCAATTGAATGGTTTTGAAGTTTAGAGGCCCAAGTAATATTTAATTTTAATTATTTGTTTTGGTTAAAAAATTATAAGTTTGTCAATAAAATAGTTTCGATACCAAGATAAAATTGAAAGAAATTAAACTAAAGTGTGTTATCCCTTTATATACAGGTATCTATATTTTTTTTGTTGAGAGGATGTATCCATACTTCTACATCTTTTTTTGGTGGTGTCCGGGGTTCGAACCCCGAAACTTACATATATTATGCATTGTCCTTACCAACTGAGTTAAGCTCACGAGACCATACTTCTATATCTATACTAACAATAAAAGGGAAACATTTTTTTATAGCAAATATTCAATATATTTAAATTACCCTCAAACTTTTTTATAGGGAACCCGAGTCTATTTGGTTCGAGAGTTTTGGAGGGGAGGGGAGGGGAGAAAATATTTTTAATTTAAAGTGTTTGGTTCAATTTTAGAAGGGGAGGGAAGGGGAGAGGAGGGGAGCAAACTTTATTGCACTACCAAAATTATCCTTAGATTAATTTAAAATCTCAATATTATCCTTATTACAACATTTACTATTATTAGGTTATATTATCCTTAAAACAACTATTATTATTATTATTATTATTATTATTATTATTATTATTATTATTATTATTATTATTATTATTAGGTTATAGGTTATATTATCTTGTAACAACTTTTATCGTTATTCGGTTATATTATCTTTGTAACAACTTGTATTTCTTATTACAGTATTAACAATTTTTCCCTTTAACAACTTTTATTACTACTTGTAACAGCCTTATTATTAATCTATTATTCCATCGTCTACATCGTGTTGTTATCGATCACATCGTTATTGTTTCGTTACTTTATTATCCTTATTTAATTAAATTTAAAGGTAAAACAGTAAAATAATTTTAAAATATCTTTCCTCCCTTGCAAACCAAACACATTTTTAATTAAAATATCTTCCCTCCTCTCTCCCTCCATTAAAATCCCTCATCTCTCTACCCTTTTAATTCTTGAATCAAACAGACTCTAAATTGTTTTCGTTCTATCTTGGTCATTTAAATTACACGTAATTCACATTTTGCTCTCATAAGTTACAAACAATAAATGTTTTAAGGAATCAAAATGTTTAACATTTATAATTTAAGAGACTAAAGTTTTTAATTTTTGTAACTTAAAAGATGAAAATGTAAAATGATTTTAAGGATTTAGAATATGTCTAAAGGGCTGTTCTTTTTTATAGTTTTATGAGAAGCAAGCTGCATGATGTAATTCGTCGCTAAAGAAGATTGTGATTGGACTGTTTAAGTTTCAAGCACCGTCTATTACAACCTGCACAGTTTGTTTTTTTAGAATTATGAAATAAATGCAACCGGATTTTACGTGAAAATAATTAATTTGGAGTTTAAGACTGTTTTTCTCACCATTTTATTGTCTTTCCCTATCAACCATTGGATGTATCTAATGGTTTATTTATTAGATTGAGAGGCTGCTGTAGAGACATAGGATTGAGAGGATCCGCTCGCAAATAGAACGGAGAAAAATTAAGAGACCAAAAGTGTATGCATAGAAAAGTAAAATGCTCATTTCCTTGAATAATTAAAATACGTAAATATTAATTTGATTTATTTTAACCATGAGACTTTTTTAATCTTGTTATAGGTAGGAATCTAGGATTATCCCAACCGATTGTGGATTATTACGTCCAACCAAATTTTTAGCATACACAAAAACAAGTTCACTCCAATTAGCATCAATCAAAAAGGAAAAAGAAACCTTAACTTATATGGTTCAATGTATTTGAGGGGTAGAGAAAGACATAATAAAGCTAGGGATAATGCAACTTGCAACTTTCCAAAAGCATTGCTCAAAAACAAAAACTTTCCAAAAGCATTAAAGTCAATGAAAAACTAGAAAATTGAAGAGGGAAAATAATAGTGTCACCCACATGGCTCAACGAGGGATATGGCCCAAAATTTTCATCCACTAAGGAATGTCAAATAATATCAACCCTTCTGAACATTTAGCACTTCCAGAAGATCTATGTAATTACAACAATAATTACATTGAAGCATCTGATATTCTTTCTGTACCAAACCAGTCAAGCTCTATTTACCACAAAAATTTCCAGCTTTCATTCATCCTTATAAATAAGCTGAAATGTAAGCAAATGTTCATCACAACCTTGTCACAAATCATTTTCTGCATGCCATCAATAATCTGTGGAAGATAAAATGATATTGCAAAATGAGTAAATAAGAAGCAAAACATGAGACTATAATATAAACATAAGACTTCATAAATAACTCATACATACCATTGTGTTTCTTTGTCAAATTCCTAGCAAATAGCAAGAATATAACTAGAAAAGCCACTCCAGCAATTCCTCCTAGTATTATAGCAGCTGTTTTCCCTGGATCTTGCCCTGTCATTGCATCAAATCAATATGATCATACTTAGATAGAAGACTAGTACCTTTTCCTTAATCATTGGAAAATTTAGGGAGCAGGATTATTTTAATCAATCTAGTATTCCACATCATCAATATTTCAAAATGATGACTAGAATTACAAAATTTTAATCGAGTTTGTCCCTCGGTTTGAAATTATCATCAAATGCATCGCAGACAACAGGTCACTTAGTTTCAAATTCATCTCTGAGATTACAAACTTAATGTCATTCTAGTCCTACAAATATCAACCGAGCAACGGATTTGATCAAAATTGTACAATTCTGGTGATCATTTTGGAATATCTATAATGTGATGGACTGAATTGATAATATACAACAATTTTATTGACTAATTTAGATATTTACTCATTGTTAAATTAACCAACATTAGTCAAAATTTACCATACAAATCGACACTTATTTTCACCTTTTCCCAACACCAAATTTTGGTTCAATCTGTAGGTGTTAAACATTAGTTCTTACCTGAAGAAAATGAGGAATATGAAGAATGTCTAGAAGGAACTCCATTAGGATAATAGCCATAACTAATGAAACACTTATGCAAAAAGATTTCACCAGAAATAGAGTTGCCACATTCAACTTGAGCTCTCTGAACAGCAGTTTTTACACACTGTCCACAATCAGAGTCACCAATATCACCTTCACATTGTGCCAAAACATAAAATGCCATATAGTTAGTTGTATAAAAACCATGACCACTAACAACCCCATTTTCCATCGCTGATAAAGCAGCGTCTCTTCTCTCCCCAAAACCACTTCCCGCAACATTTGTTGTCCCACAAGTCTTATAGAGCATCTGCATACCTAACATTTGTACAAAACTTGTCAACTCATCCGAAATAGTTCGGTCTTGTAAGCTCATAGTGACAGAGTTCCAATTCTCTCGAGAAATTTATAATCATTAATGTCACTTTAATTAATAATAATTTTCCCCTTTTCAATTTAGCCATTCAATTAAGATAATAAGTAGTGTATGAAGTATATAAAATCTGTCAAAATAGTTGGGACTAAATTGACTGATTAGAGAAATTCTACTATAGGCTTCCTTCGTAAGTGGTCCCCTATGGACAAAAAATGTGTAAAACTTCAGCTATGACTGAAGTCGTCTCTTGGTAGTAGATGTTAAATGATCCTCGTCTTTTTGATCAGTTTGATTAAAATAATGGAAAATAAATATGAAGCTCGTATTGAATCGAGTACAGACAACAATGAAGTCACCATCTTAGCCGTAGATATGATAAGTATCATGACTTTTAATTTTCGAATAGTATTGTCGACTTTCGTTAAAATTTCTGCTAATTTTAAGCACCGGTCCACGGTGGACTAGTGTGGACCCTTGAAGAAGGAGGTCCACTAGAGTACTCACCCTAAATTAAAGAGAACGAGAAGCGCACGCACACACTTTTGATCGAAGATGTGTCTGGTGTCTGACCCGACAGGTGTGTGTCCGACGCGTGTGATTACATTAAAAAACCATGACCACTAACAACCCCATTTTCCACCACTAATACTTTAAACAGTACACTAGTTGATATAAAAAATAAAAAATAAAAAATCTGCATACCTGATATTTGGGTATAACCAGCAACTTCATATAGTAGATAACAACCAAGAAGTTGAACTCTTGCAGCTATGGTTTTGCCACAAATTCTGTTGGACAAAATTGGTAGTGTCTTTACACAGTTGTAGCAAGCAGAATTGGTGAGATCCCCTCTGCATTGGAACAAACCAGTTATACTGTTTTGGCCACTACCAGTAGTGGTTTTATAGAACTTTGTTTTTGTGGATTGTGAAACTAGTGAACCAAAGAGTGTAGAAAGTGTTTGTGAGTATATTCCATTTGGATCTATAAAAGTCTCTTTTGAACAACCTTTGTAGACCAATGTAGTGTAATCTGAAGAGGATTCTGCAAAATGAGGTGGGTTAAGATTAGTAAATAAAGCTAGAATAATTGAAAGAAATATGGGTTTTAGGGTGAAACTCATTTTGCTTTTTGTGTAGTATTATTAAGGGATCAAATCATTGCAATTTTGAGGAAAATTTTTGAAGTTTTTTTTGAGGAGCATAAAGGATTTGTTATATGGTTTTGTGGTGGTGAGAAGGTGGGATTAAATTTTCTTTGGATAGCCTTAAAGCCTTGGTACATGTGAGAGGTGAGTTGGGTAAGTTGCATCTACTGCTGTATTTTCTCTCTCTCTCTCTCTAGAATGAGTGCAATGTAGAAAAGAAGATAAAAAAGAAAAAGTATTTATTAATATACTTTTGGAAATGATGTGCTATTTCTGTAAAAAATATATTTAAATGATTTTCTATTTTTATTTGAAAAGTACTTGAGGTGAAAGAAAACAAATTTGGTGGGGAAAAGGGACTTTATAATGTGAACCTTTTGATATGGAGTTTTTAATTGGTTGTTGCCATGATGTGGTGCCTACAAGATGATAAATCATAAAATTTGGTAGGTTAATGTTATTTTATATTACACAAGTGAGATAAGTTTTACATAAAATGTGAATTAGTGGTTTTTCTATTATAATATGATTTATTGATTCAATAATAGAAAGTAATAAATTTGTCTTTGATCAAGATTATTTTACTTATAAGCATTAGGCAAAACCAATTTGTAAAGTTATATGTGAAAATTGACATACCTTTAAAGTTTGATTGAGCATATGTTTCAATTATCTAGTGTCATGTCATTTTTTTTTATATTTAATTATTTAAAATTCATTATAAATATTTTGAATTAGCTTTTTCTACAAGATATGGGTGTTCAAACTAAACTCCATATTATGAAAGAACTCTCCAAAACTATATCATATGTGTGATCTTTTGGTAAGCTCCATTTGAGGTTTATATATTATGTCTATTGTTAACAAATAGTGTTTTTGGTTGAGGTTTATTATAAGCATATGGGTTTAATTTAGAGGGAGCGTCCAATTAGGATTTGAAAGGATTTTAAAAGAATCTTTTATAATGAAAAAACTAAAATGTCTTGTAGTATTTATTTGATTAATATTTTTGTTTCAAGTGTTGAGACCCATTTTTCTTACTCAACGTCTACTAACAAAGCTAAGGTTGAATGGGTAGCAATTTGGTGACATTGAGGTGTCAATGTCATATGATATTGGCCAACCACAATATCACAAGTGTGCAAAATGATAAAAAATTATAATTTTCTTTTCTCTCACAAAGATTTTTTATCATTTTACACACTTGTGACATTGTGGTTGATCAATATCATGTCCCATTATCACCAAAGTGTTGATATGTTTAAAGGCATCTTAGATGTCACACTTCCCAACAAAGAGCCTTCTTTTTTACAATACAGAATAGGAGGTGAGAGACTTTTTCAATTAACATTTTGTACATATGTGCTTGACAAAATTTCATATCCATTTCAATTCAACGGGGGTATCACTCTTTCAATGTTGGTGATGCTTTTGCAATTATTGCTGCTTCTCTTTGACGAGAGAGAAATGATATTTATACAACTATTTTATGATAATTTTTTCTCTTATATTTATGTGATGTTTTTATCTTTCTTCTTCATTTTTTATCTCTATTGTTTTTAATCAATAAGAAGATGAAAAAGTAAGATTATTACAAAAGTTGTCATCAATTAATTATAAAAATATCATTGCCTTGTCCTAATTGTTGAGACTTGCTTTAATCTTTCCCTTTTTTTTAACAAAATAATATAGACTAACTTGAATGGGTATAGTTGTTATATATTTTTGGATATAACATAACGATCACAAAAGCTAGGCGTAGCAATATTTTGTATATGCCAATGTGTTCCATGATCATTATGGCATTGTGGACTATATATATTTTGACTTGCAAAATTTCTCTGTGGACTATCCTCATCCTCATATTGTAATTTCACAATTTCTAATAATTATAGGGTATAAGTTTAAATTTCTTTTAATTTGGGTATCAGGTTTTACCTCTTCAATCTCTGAGGACAGTCAACTGAGATAGTTATTGCAGCATCAAGATTTGGTAATGCTACCCTATTCCCCCTTATGTACTTAGTCGTGGTGTTGGCTTGTCGTGGTACTTTGTCATTATTTTACAATACATATACAAGTTCATTTACTTCGTGAAAATTAGACTCATTTGTTGAAAGTTTGATGGTTTCAGAGTATAAGCACTTCTAAATGGCTTCTATGGCATCATTAGTTCCTTATTGTATATGTATCATTATATATGACAATTTATATAACTTCTTATTAGTTGAGTTGTTGCATAAGAAAGAGCTTGGGGGTTGAGTTTGGAATTGATATTTCCTCCTTAGCTTTACACACGGTCTAGGAATTTTCTACTTCTTTTTGGATCAATGAATTATTAAAATAAATTCAGTAAATTAGTAAGATACAAAAAAATCTAATTGAATTGTAGATATATAGTTGGATTCTTTAATGATTAAAATATAACAAAATATATTTGTTGATTTGTATATTTTTTTTACTTGTATATATAGATATACAAAATCTTGAATCGATGATTTTATTATATCATTAAGATAAAACTATAGTAATAATAACTGATAAATAAGATTTTTATTCCAATCTAGCAATAATATTAACAATAATATCCTCCAATTTTGAGTTAGGAGTATTTTTTTGATTATTTTTTTCTCTTAATTAACTTTGTAGCGTTTGTTTGGGTACCCTCACGGGCTTTCAAAAAAATTCAAGAAAATAAACAAGTCACACACTCACAACTAATCACAAACACCAAAACACCCATTAAGGTAATCCAATACATTGTTTAAAAAAAAAATACTATATACATTCATATAACAAGATTAATGTTGTAGATACAAGGAGTGCCACACAAGAAACATAACAAAAAAAATGGACACTGCTATTACAACAATTGTGATCAACTAGTTAAGAATGTATACATGACAGTAGAGTTACAAAAGGAAAAAAAACCAAAACAGTCTTTGGTTAATTAAACATGTATCCAAACCCTAAACAACTATTGATGAATTACTTCTTGTTTCTCTCATGTTGGTGCAATTGAAACAAGGGCAAGATCAGTTGGAACATCCAATGAGTTTGTGAAAATCATACATAACATCTATGCTCTCATTAAAACAAGCGGTATTTTGGATCTTCTCGAGTTCGAGTCGAGCCGCTTCTCTTTGATCTTGTCGACCTTGACCCTTCATTTGTCTCCAATTAGACAACGTTTTCTTCACTTCAAGATCATCAATAAAAGGACCAACAAGTTGTTTGTAAGGAGATTGATGATCATGAACTCTTTCTTCTTTTTCCTTTTCCGACTCTATCATCATGATATTCTTTGCGACCACATTAACTGAAACAAATTTTCTCTTCTTGGCACATTTTCCTTTGATGGAAAATGGTTTTGCCTTGAATCCAACACTTTGAATCACTTTCCTTTTGCCTTGACACATTTTAGGTTTTGATCGGAAGGTTTGTGAAAGGAAGGTTTTTTGTGAATACAAAAAGACACCAACACAAAGACACAAGCGGTGAATAAGAATGTAATGGAAGAATAAATGTGTTTTTGTTAGTTAGGGTTTTGGTGTTGTTGTCTAGTTAAACATAAGTAACCTTGATTGAACCCCGGGAAGCTTCCTTCCAACGGTAATAAAATCGTGTAATTAACTAAAAACTAATTATTTCTTTTATATTTTACTATTTACTATTTTTTCATTCTATTTTTTATTTTTAAATTGAACCGTTTAAGTTGAAAAATAAATTGATTGAATTACAAAATTAATTAATGTATGTACTGTATTGAACATTAGGGTAAATCTTTCTCTCTCACAAAATTAATTTTATGTATTGATTTTCAACTGAATCTTACAAAATTAATTAATCTACCATTGTTTTTAAATTAGGCTTTTTTTAACCTACTTACCTAGGTGAAGGACCCCCTAATAATTTGGAGTTTGGTCAGTATGCAAATAAGGTCTAGTCAAGAATTTTTCTATCTAACTTGAAATCAGGTTCTCCTAAACAATTTGTTTCTGTGATTTTGATGAAAGTTATCAATCACTTGAGATCAATTACCCAGTTTAAATTAGGTTTATTTTATTTTCTTTCTTCACAAAATCATTCTTGTCAAAAAAAAAAAAAAAAACAGACGATAGGTTAATTGAAAATGGGGTTAGGTAGCTCAATTGATTTGAGCTAAGGTAAAAGAAGTTTGAGGTCGAAAAGAAAACTAATAACTTCATCATTTAAAAAAAATGAAAATGAATTAGTTGAATGTAATTGTGTCTATGTCCAACATGGACAAGTCTGTTGAACACGCCATCTATCAGAGGTGTTGTTGGTGCTAAAAAAATATTTATGTTTAGGCTAGCATAGGACTTTTATTGTTAAAAATTCAAAACAGTTGGACTAGAGCATTCATGCTTATATAAACTAATATCACCTATTCTTTCATGACACTTGTATGTTGGATTCTCTGCATCAACTGATATGCTTGCTAGCTCTCTCATTACATCTTATGCTTGGAGCTTTAAAGTCAATGGAACAGCACCACCCCTTGATTTATGTTCACTCCCACAACTTCTTTGATAGCTGGTATTTCAGTTACAACTTCTGTTATTGCATTGTGTATTTGTGTTCTGTAGCATTTGGTATTTACTATTTACCTTTTCAAAAAAAAAATTAATGATGCTAATGTCATAGAAGCGTGGGAGCTTGAATTAATCGGGCCACGTTGATGCTTCTGAGTCCTAGAGCTCAACAAAGCTACAAAGGGTTTGAAGGTTTCCAGGAAAAAGAGTTATTTGGGACGGGTGGTTTTGGCAGAGTTTACAAAGGGACATTGTCAAAATAAAAGATCCAAGTAGCTTTTAGAAAATGTCCCGTGAATCAACACAAAGGCCGAGGGAATTCGTGTCTGAAGTCACCAACATAGGCTCGCTTTGCCACCGTAATTCAGTTCAGTTATTCAGGTGGTGTTGATGCAAAGGTGACCTCCTACTTGTGTATGATTTCATGGCTAATGGAAGCTTAGACAAGTAGTTGTTTGATGAGGCAAATCTAACTTATCTATCACATTGTATTTCATCTGAACTCGTGGATGAGAATGGAGGCTCGTAGGAGAAGCAGAGGTTGTGATTCTCTCTGGAGCCAGGAAACGACGGTGCATGCTGCTAGGCCAATGGAAGAGGTAGAGGGATTTGAGGAGTGCGTGTTAATGCAGGTCTCGGTAAAATGATTGATCATCTCTCTTTACACTCATCAACATCATGCAATTTATATCTATCTACTTCATATTTGAGTTTGTTGATGTGAGTTTGTTTTATTTTGCATTGGAGGATTTGTACTCAACTACTCATCCATTTGTTCATGTTATTAGTATTATACTTATTGTTGCTATGAAATTTTCTAGTAGTGAATATATCTGAGTGTTTTATGTGGTTGGGTAAGATTTCTATTTTGTGGATATTAAAATTGTTCTCATGAAATAGCAGTAAGAGGCCAAGTGTTGAAATGTGATGTGAACTCCAAAGTATTGGAATCTGTTTCGATGTCGTTGGCAGGCAAGTAATTTGAACTCCTAAGGGCTTCTAATCATTGGATTTTGGCTATTTTCTTATGATATAGTGTGATCCATCTAAGTTTTCTCCTTTTAAGTTTTCAAGTAGGATTTATCACTTTCATATAATGATCAGTTTGTTTCTTAAACATACTCTTTGGGTTTCCTTTGATTCCTGCAGTTGGCAGATTGTATTGAAATTTGTCGAAACAACTTTCATTGTCGAAACAACAATGTGTTTGAAACGTGTTGCCGGCGAGGAGGACAGTGATGTGTACAGTATTGTCTTTTTCGAGTATGTAGGCATTGAAATTGAAATTGGACAAGGATTCTTCGATTTTTTGTCCTTTACCTTGATTGCATTAGTGAGAAATGCACAAAATTTGAAAGTTATTGGCAAGCTTCTTGAAATCAGGTGCTGCTATTGATTTTGAAATTATATGCTGGCATGAGGTGATTTGTTACAGGTGTTGTCATTCATTTTGTAATTAGGTGCATGTTTCTATATATAGTCAAGTTATTGGAATACTGTTGCTACTTTGAGTACATTATACTAAGCTGATCTGAAAAAAGCAATATGAAGATAACTTCATTTAGTTTTGAAATCAACTAATCCCATAAAATCCATTTTACAACAATTGATCACATTTTAAATATACAATGATCAATATAAGAGGCACTACAAGTACAACTAAAATGCGATGTACTTGTATGCAAACCTTTCAGGACATACTATTCTTTATCAGCAAGGATCACATTCTCTACAATTTTGGAAATAAATCTTATCGTAGCTGTTAAGAAAGTTTCCGGTGAATCAAAACAAAGGCTGGGGGAATTTGTGTCTGAATTCTGAAATCACCAACATAGGCCAGCTTCACCACTGAAATTTGGTTCAGTTACTTGGGTGGTGTCGTTGTAAGGGTGACCTCCTACTTGTTTGCGATGTCACGGCTAATGGAAGCTTACATGTCTTTTTAGTCCTTAATTATTCCTTATTTAGCACGTAACATTTTTGCATAGGCTCGGTTATGTAAAATTGACAGGATAAACCTACAACCGTAGAAGCATTGATCAAAGAGTTTCATATGAACCTCAATGACTATATTTTTTAGCATGTGAGTAATTAAATTGTTCTTCTCAATACCATTCAGTTTTTTGTTCATTTACTGCACCTCATTTTGATTCTAAAAGAGTAAGGAGTTTTATGGCTAAACAATCGAGGCGATTTCTTTAATCTACAGTCGTGCTAATCAAGGCTTTGGAAGGCAATTACAACCATGGAACGAAAATTGAAATTAACTGAGACATTGCTTACTGCAGGCTTGCTTTGTGTGACTCAGATAGTTTCTTGCCTGCTTGGCTTTGTCGTCCTAGCAGGTTCATTACAATACCTTCCCCTTTAAATCAACTTTGTTTGTCCTTAAGGTTCAAATGTAGGGTCCTGATTGGGAAATGACATACTGTCGCACAAATTGTAAAATTGAACCACCACTCTAGCAGTGTGGCATCTTAGTTACGTTTATGACATTCTAAGAGTAATAACTTTTGTACTAATCCATTGTTGGTAGACACCACAATTCGGAGAATGTTATCCTTGAATACATATTGTTCATCTAATTGAGAAATGGAAGAGATTCTTATTTAATTCATGTTTTTTTTGTTTAAAAAGTTATAAATTATTTTTGGAAGAAATTCTTATAATATTTTAAACATTTTTTTAAAACTCGTTAAAAATATGAAGGATACACATGACCTAAATTAAAAGTAGTGACAAAAAATGATGAAAAATATTAAGAGGATTAAAATTTGAAGAAAAATTCAAAATGATGAAAAATATTAAGAGGATCAAAATTTGAAGAAAATTCAAAAGGACTAAAGGCGAAATTTAAAAATTGTATAGCTACCAACAACTTATTTAACCATGGTTTTAAGTTATGAAAACCAAAATTGCAACAACTTTGCTTGTTTAAGGTTGTAAAATGGAGTCACTCAATCAATTTTTTTAATATGGACACAACAACAACAATAAAATATGTTTTTGGTACCTATTGATATTCCAAAAATTTTGTTTTACACACTAGATTTTTTTTTACTTTTAGTCCTGAAAAGTTTCGATCACTACTTTTAGTATATCCTTTTAAGTCAACTTATACTATTGACCAAATATCGAGAACATGATTTTCACATCATTTTCGTTTGAGAGCTATTAACGTAGATCCTCTGATCGTACTTCACTAGGCTCCTTCTAGTATGTCATCAACTTTGCTAGCTAATGCTCTTGGGGTGTCATTTGTAAGGATGTAATCCCCCCTCTATATTTTCCTTTCTCATGTAACAAAAGAAAATCCTACACATGGTGAGACTTTGGTGGTCAGCTCTTTCGAAGTAATTCGGGAAAAATTTAAATCCATCCCAGGATCTACGAAGAACCAGTTTAGACCCATTTTTCACATAAAACTAGTATTAAGTCAAATTGTTTGGTTCATAAACCAAAACCATAAAGTGGACTGGTTCACATGATTTGGGGTGCGTTTGTTTCAGTTAAAAAAAATATGAAATTTGTGTTAAAAGAATCTAGAGATTTTTTTTAGTGATTTTAAAAAAAAATCTAGAGTCATTTTAGTTTGTTTACAACCCATATAAATCACTTGAAAAAAAAAAAAAAAGACCATGATGATAAGCAATATCCATGTTGTCTGCTGTAAGCAATAAACGAAGCTCGGCTGGAGGGTTAAGCACGATCAATAGATCACTTGTAAAAATTGATTTTAGGGTAAAAATTGATTTTTTTTTAAATGAAAAAAATAATAAAATAGTTTTGTTTTTCAAAAAAAAAAAATCTAAAACAAATGGGGCCTTGTTAACTATGCCCCTGAGTCCACAAGCATTTCTCCGCGAACATAAAAAACTAGGGTTTCAGTATTCATTCACTGTGTGCGTGTGTTCTTGCCGCCCCAAGCTAAATCTGCAAAAATGGCTACCCAAATGAGCAAAAAGCGAAAGGTTACTTCTCAGATTCGTTAATCTTAATCCAATTCTTCTTCTTCTTCTCCATTTCTTAATTTCATTTGGTTTGTGTTGTTGCAGTTCGTCGCTGACGGAGTTTTCTTCGCTGAATTGAATGAGGTTTTAACAAGAGAGCTTGCTGAAGATGGTTATTCTGGTGTTGAAGTTAGGGTTACCCCTATGCGCACTGAGATCATCATCAGGGCTACTCGTACCCAAGCTGTTCTCGGTAACTCATTTCATCAATCTTGTTTCATTTCAATCTTATTTTCTTTTTCTTTCATTTTCGGTTTTTTCTTATGATTTATGAAATTTTTGTATATGCATACTTGATTTCGATTTCATTTGTTTTGTTTTTTCCCTAATGATAATGATAATGATTTTTTTTTTGTTTGTTGTTGTTTTGTTTTGGGTTTTTTATATGATATATGTAAATGTTATTTATGGTTATGAATATGTGATTTTAGTTAATTGTATTTTTTTCCCTCTAATTATGTATGATAATGATTTTTTAATTTGGTTATGAATATTTGATTTTAGTTTTATTTGTATTTTTCCTTTCAATATGTATGATAATGATTTTCTTACTTATTTTTTTTTCTGTTGATATATTATGTTTGTTTTAATTTGGGTTTTAATCATGTGATAATGATATATGATTTGTGTTTTATTTTGGGCTTTTTGTGATGTATAGGTGAGAAGGGAAGGAGGATTAGAGAGCTGACCTCAGTTGTGCAGAAGAGGTTCAAGTTTCCTGAGAACAGTGTTGAGCTTTACGCTGAGAAGGTCAACAACAGGGGACTTTGTGCCATTGCTCAGGCCGAGTCTCTTCGCTACAAGCTGCTCGGAGGTCTTGCTGTTCGTAGGTATATAAACATAACATGTCACAATGCTTGAAATTATGCAATTGCTTTTGATGAAATGAATCTCACAGTGATATATATAGTTTAAATATTATTAGGAGAAACAATTGGAACTGATTCTTTTCTGTAATTATGGGAGAAACAATTGGAACTGATTCTTTTCTGTAATTATGAATTTGTACCATATTTGTTTATGTTTGCCTATGGTGGAAAACCCATTTTAGGTTCTTAAAATGTTCAACATTCAGTTTTCTTCTTTGTAAAAAAGACCATGAATAGTCAACATGAAACACTCAAAGCTGTCTCTGATGATTGGATTATTGTTTCTTGATTTTGTAATTTTAATAGAGTATTGAAGTATTTGTAGACTATTTTTAAAGAGGACTAAACTATGCTGTGCATTTTTCTTGGGACTAGAGTGAATCTTTAATCTTGATTTAAACTAGTCTAGCCGTGTATGCTTTATGAGTCCCAACTTAGGGGGCATTGAAAAATTCTCTGTGACTACTTTGTCCTGTGATTGAATACCAGTCAGGTGACTTTACCGTTTCTTTAGACTAATTTTCTCTTGCTCGATACATTACTCACCATCTCTTTATTCTGAAAAACAAAATGTGATGTTGAGCTGTTATAACATGTTGGCTCATTACTATCTAACCTGTGTTTTATGTTTGCTATGTGCTATAAAACTGAAATCATTTTCCTCTTTTTGTTCCAATGTTATTTGTTGACTAATTGTATTACACCGAAGTTCTATTAGCTTTAACTTATGCTCATGTTAAATGGCACCTTAATCTGCAACTATTGTAACATGGTGATTTACTTTTTGGAGATTGTATGATTTGGGTCCACATCTTAAATCCCTCTTTTTGTACTCGATATATTTCAATTTTCCTTTTATTGGGGTGTATTCTCAATGGGTGGTAATTAAAAATTTCCCAATTTTTGTTTACTTGAATACAATTTTGTGCTAACATAATAAACTGTGTCTCTGACTATTTCTTTCAGGGCCTGCTATGGTGTGTTGAGGTTTGTCATGGAAAGTGGTGCCAAGGGATGCGAGGTTCGTTTTACAGAAATTACATTAAACTCCCGTTTGTTATACTGTTTTCTGTAATGAATTTTAGTTGTAATTGCTTTTTCATGTGCAGGTTATTGTCAGTGGAAAATTGAGGGCCCAGAGAGCCAAATCCATGAAGTTCAAGGACGGTTATATGATTTCTTCTGGACAACCAGTCAAGGACTACATTGACTCTGCTGTGAGACATGTGCTCCTTAGACAGGTTAGCTTATCATCTAACAACCTTATTGGTTTTCTTTTGCTTCTTGCATTTCATGTCAGTCGTTCATTTGGTTTGTTATGGATTTATGTTGCTAATGTTTGTGTCGTTTGTGATGTAGGGTGTTCTCGGCATTAAGGTGAAGATCATGCTCGACTGGGATCCTAAAGGAAAGCAGGGCCCTAAAACTCCCCTCCCTGATATTGTCACCATTCACACTCCAAAGGAAGAGGAAGAGTACATCAGGCCTGCTGCTGTTGTGGCCAATGATATTGAGGTTCCTGTCCCAGTCCCTGTTGCTTGAAAATGTTTTGATTTGCTTTGGAGTATACCTTTTAATTAGCGATGTGTCTGGTTTGACTGTTTTGTTACATTCAGTAATTGTTATCAAAGACCTCTGCAATTTTAGTAGTTTTCAGTGTTTGTTGTCGAAGACCTTCGCAATTTTTGTAGTTTCAGATTTCTTAAAATATTGTTATACAAAGTTGCAACTTTGCAAGTATTTAAGCATTAATTAATTGTTATTTTTTATTATGATCCTCCTTACTAAAGAAAATTTCCCACTAACATATTTATGTTCATTATCTCAAATTTGCATCTCAGTTTTGTTGATATATGTTGACGCAATTTTGAGAATTGTACAAAGTCACATTCATTGTAGCATTTTCAAGGATTGTAGGGGCATTTGCATGTTTAGTTGTTCTAAAGAACTGTAGGGGCATTTGTAGGTTTGTTCAATTCAATGTTTAACAATAAGCTATTTTGAGTATGTAAAATAATCTCAATGTAGTTTAAGGGGTACCAGACTGTTTATAATTCTTGTTGAGATTGCATCTACAGTAGTTGTATTCTTAGATATTCGTAGGATAATGCCGGTTGTAATCCGGTATTTTTGTCAAATTTAAATTTAAAGGACCAAAACAGGTATTTTGCCTTGTTTTTTTTAAATATCGGGCTCAGTACTGCAAATTAACTATAGGCTTCAAACCAAAATTTGATGTTAAAAAATCTCAATCACAACTAGGGATGCGCAGGTGTGTATACACCATGTTCCTCGTCGAGCTCCTCAATTTGTTCCCTGATCCCTGCTACAGAGTGGTTATTTTCCTCATCCATGTCCCCCTTCGGATCCCCATCAATTCCCTTCACCCCACAATAATGACTAGACATTGAGAGCCTTGACAGATGAAGTAAGAGCATTGAGAGCTGCTAGGATTCTAGGGTTGTTTGTTCATATGAAAATTCCAAAAACAAATGTATAAAATTAAAAGTATGCTTAAATAAAGGGTATTATAGTATTTTGGTCGGGTGGGGAATCCATGGATACATCAAATTTGCCACTAAGTCTCTCATGGAGGAACATTTCTCCCCGTCCCTGCAGCGGGATTATCCAACTTTGTGTGTTTTAAAACACCTCTCCATTTTTTTGGAATTAACCATCAAGTGCCTCAGTTCTCTAACTAATCATGATGGAATACTTGGGTCAAACCCAGAAGGATATTAGACGACATTAGGGAGCGGCGGTTGTTCTATTATTTTATGATGTCTTTAGAAAAGAAATACTAGTAAACCTTTTTTTGAAAGGAATATGACAACCAATGATTCGTGAAAATTCGTAAGCATATGTCTTTTGTGCATTGCAACATCTCGCTCTTGTAATATTTACAATAATCCGATCAAAATTTTGAAGATTAGGGTTTGTTAAAATTGGACGCAACCCGTCTCTCGTTCAAACTAAGAAAAAGTTACAAAATTTCTACGATTGATTGATTGATTGGTAACAATATTAAGATGGATAACGTGTGACTGCAACTAAGCTATGAGTTTATAGATAAATGTCGGTCTTTTCGAGGTGATTTTAAGTTTTATGCTTTAAAATTTTTAAAAGCAAAATCTAATTTTACTTATGAGTCGAACATTAATATTTTTTTTTTATCTCGCCTCAATGTGTTTTTCAATCAACAATTAAATTTGTTTATGTAAAACCAAAAAAAATGAAGGACATAAATCTAACTAGAATAAGAAGAAAAAAAATCAGGATTTTATTTTTATATTCTTGAATATAGTCTTTATTTGTTACATCACGGCTTCAATATCCAACAATACGTATGTTTGGGAAAGTATTACCTTGTTGATCAAATATGAGAACATATACAACAAAACCACTTCAATTACGATATTTAAAATCAGAGATAAAAAAATCAGAGAGTTAAAAACAAAATATTTTTAAAAAAAATTTAAAAAAAACATGCATACTGTACCCTAAATCACCGTTTGCTTGTTTTTGGGTTGGACTGAGATAATTACGACCCATGTCCATGACCCGAAGCCCAAACTCCAAAATTAGGGTTTATAGTCACTCCACTCTTCTTCGCCGTTTATGTACCCATTTCTTCTATAAGTATCAAAAATGTAGCTCTGAAGTTGAAAAAAAGAACCACTTTCTTTTTATTTTATTTTCATTTCTTGTGTTGTTAATATTGATTTTCTTTGTTGTGTTTCATGTTTTCAAGTATTTGTGAAAATGTTTTTTGTTTAAGATTAGATTGTTTCATTTTGTCATCTATAAAGCAGATCGGCTTCTTTGTGCCATGTTTGTGTCGGAAGATGACTAAATCATTTAATATCCTCCGTATGTTACTATAACTCATGAATTTAATTTATATTCATGGGTTTACATTAGTGGGTACATTTTTTTGTTTCACATGATTTTCCTTGTGTTGGGTTTGCTTCTATAACAGTAGATTTGTCATCTACAAAGCAGATTGGAATTTATTTGCCAAATTTGTGTCGGAAGATGACTAAATCAATTTATTTCCTCAATTTCATAACTTCATGAATTTGTTTTATATTCATTTGGTGATGTTGAGGGATAGTATATTTTCTATTAGCATTTTAAAATTTGGAATCCTTAGGACTCAATCGTTGCAACTGGATTTCTCAGTGCAATTGTTTTCTAACATTGCTTGCATTTCATGTATTAGGATCTGTTTTTTTTTTGGAAGAAGTTGAAGTAGTCTACCTAAATTGGTACCTGGGAGAATTGAATATGAGAGCTGAAGTTCATCTAAGTGTTATTTGTACCCAAAGAAACAAGAAAACTAAGAAGTATTGAAGAGCTAAATAATCAAAATAACAAGCACTTGTTTGAGGGGTTTGGGTGAGGGACATGTAAGAGAGCTTAATTGAGAGGCAATCTTGCCCCTAATGCTTTGTTATATATGTCCCCTTCCCCTTCTACTTCCAAACGATAATTTGTTGATTGCTGTTCCAATGTTCTCATACCTTGAAGTAAGGCAATGAGATGTATTGCGCACAATACATGACCTATGGTTAAAAATGGTCTTCAACATTACAAGACTAGTTTTGTCAAATTGTGCGTTTATCTATATTTTTGCCATAGTCACAAAAGGTTTCAACTCCACTAGGGTGAGGAAGACAATTCAAAGCCTTTACCAGTAGGACAATGAAAAGAGAACATTGAAGTTAAAGAGAGATTCTCCTATACATTTATCAGCTATTGTTATCTTTTTATCATACACCCTCTCTAGAATTAGCTGTTCTCTTTCTTAATTTTTTGTTTCAAACTATTTGTTATTATTTATAGGGGTAAATATGTTTTTTATCCCAATAAATATACAAACTTTTCATTTTGGTCCCTCTAAAATTTTCATTTCAACTTTTAGTTTTAGTTGCTATAAAATTTTAACATATGAAATGAAATGTAGTTGATTATGTATTAGATAGAGAAATTAGGAGGTATTTTATAAAATTATCTTTTGTTGCCAACATGGGAAAAAGAGATTTTTCATGAAAAAAGGAAGATTTTTTTTTTACAATAAAATGAATTTCATTCATTCAATTGTGAAAATAAGCAAAATATAATCAAAAGCATCCATATTTGAGATCATAACTAATGATTAACATATAGAGTTTATAACAATGAAAAAAAGGGGTAAAGATCATCTCCATGTATAATAAATGGAGGGTGCAATTTGGAGAGAGATAGACACATAAAATAGATAGTGAGTCTTACTGTTAGGTGGGTTCCACCATCATTGGTTACTTTTAGTTTTTTGAAATTTTGTGTCTATAACTCTCTAAATGAATGAATTGGAGAGAATAATAAATGAAGAGCATTTTAACTCGAAAAAAACCTTCCCCTCCCTCTCCAACAAGCCGACCCTAGTTTTCTCTCTCTTGGTTTTCTCTTTCGGTTTCTTCATTGATGGGTGGTTTTGGGTCAATTTTTGACCTGAAATCACTCATCTTCATCTTTTTCTCTTTATTTCAATTTAAATAAGTGATTTTCACATAAATCTAGTTTTTTTCTTTGTGATTTCATCATTTAAGTGTGGTCGTCTGTTGTTAGTCGTCTTGTGCGGCGTTGTTTGATTTCCCGTCTTCTTGCAGTGTTCATTTGATTCATACTGAAAGATTGATTATTCAATCAAAGATTTGAGCGTCAACGTTGCAGATCCGAAGGCCATGGATATTCCGGTCACTTTAATTGTAGCCATTATGCCGTTATATGCTATTAACTTGGATGTTGTGAGTTTGTTCGCAGATTCATCCGTTACGTTTTTAGCGGTGTTGAATGATGTAATCTCTCGATTTGAATGAATGAATATCATTTTGTTTTTGTCAAAAAAAAAAATTAATGATTAACATAGACAAACATAAGCTAATATAATACATATAAAATTTGTGGAAGCCAATCCGACAACGTATACAACGTATACAAGCCAAAATCTTAATCCTAACAACTAAACTAAATTCTTTCACATATGATTGAACATTAATAACGATGTGAGATCCATAGTCTTTAATACCATCCAAATACGGACAAAGATATTTGAAAATGTTTGCTCAATCCGACTATAAGAGGTGTTATGTATGACCAATTACATCGCATCCTGATAAATAACTTGAGAGGTTGGAAGGATACAAAATTTGGTGATATTCATTGTAAGCCTCCTAATAAAAAGCACAAACCCAGTTATTCTCAAGCATTTCAACAAACACATGAGAGACACACTTAACACAAACAAAAAGTAAGAAAACACGAGAAAAGAAACATTACAACGAAAACATAAAAACACCAACATGACCTATAGATCTCAAACTATGTATAGATGGAGTATCCAAAGTCCGGGGTTGAGGTGGGAGACGATTCATGGAAGAATGAATTATAAGAGTCTGGATCTGTTGGAAAGAGCTTTTGACTATGAAAGACTGCAACTCCTAGCATGGAAATTGGCAAAGTTGATTCAATATGAGAAAATTATAGCAACTGGTTGAGAAACATGGGAAAGTTGAGTTAGTGAAAGGAAAACCCACCATCATGTGAAATTGGGAATGCATAATGCATTTAAAGCATGAAGGTATTGAAACTAAAAAGGAATCCCATAGTTGAAGAAGAGAGTAATAAATGGCACATGGTTAGGCATGGATGTACCTCGAGGAAATTAGGGCAAGAGAAATGATAACGACACACATTTTAACACGCATTTTCTTTGATTGGGTTAAAATTCACATGAGACCCATGTGAATTTTAACCAATTAAAGAGAGTGTGTTGCTAACATTCCTTTTGGGGCAATTGCCCCCACTACCTTTTCTATATTATTTGTTAAATCTTTGATATTTTATTAATAATATGTGTTTAAGCAACTACAGTTGGCCTCTAAGTCGTCTCTCTTACAACATTCATAGTATGATAGATTCTTTCATCTCCTGTTTTGCGACTCCTTCCAATGTTGAGTTAGTGGATAGATTCATCAGTTGGAATAATGATAATCACTCATGCACTATTCTTAATGTTGATTGTAGTTGTTTAAGCACCCCCTGTGAGAGCTGGCTATGGTGGAATCATTCAGAACAATGCAAGCTTTTATTTATCTAGTTTCTCTGGTTATATCCATGACTCTTCTGACATTCTGTATGTTGAGCTTTACGCTATCTATCAAGGTCTAACTTTGGCTAAAAGCTTGGATATTGTTGATCTTGTTTGCTACTCGGACTCCTTGCATTGTATTAACCTCCTCAAATGATCGGCAATGAGGTATCATGTTTACGCGGTCTTGATCCAAGATGTTAAGGATTTGATTGATCAAAATAATGTAACTATCTGTCATACTCTCAGAGAGGGTAATCAGTGTGCAGATTTCATGACCAAGCTGGGAGCCTCTTCGGATATCGAACTGCTTCACTACGCCTCCCCTCCGAAAGACCTTTTTCACCTGCTTAGGTTGGACGCAATTGGAAATTACTTTTCCAGAGATTAGTTCTCTTGGGTGTTTTTTCCCCTTTTCTTTTTTCTGTTTGTTTCCTTTGTTCCTTTGCCTCGTAACAAAAATATAAAATAATAGATTACCCCCATTAAATGGAAATTTATATTATAAAGATAGTATTTTTTTCATGAATTTTATAAAATCAAATGTGTAAATGCATTTGAGATGAAATTCTAAATGACATTTACCATACTTTTTAAATATAAAGACACGTAAATAACAATTTTAATTTGTAAATGTTAATAAATCTTTAACTTTCCAATATATAACAGTATAATGTTTATAATGTCACATATTTTGCTCAATGATAATAATGTTATTATTTTATCCCTTTTGCATTGTTAAAATTTTGTATAAATATTTATCATATAAAATATTGATCCCGCAAGCAATGGCGTTGCCAGGATTCCGAGTCAGCAGGTTCAAACTTTTAAACTTTAATTATCAATTGTAATAATATCATAAAAATCATCTATATTGGAAAATTATATTGTAATGATTGTAAAAGAAAAACATTAAACCAGACTCAAAATTGTATATTAAAAAAATTATACCAATGCATATTTTTTATCTTTAATATCTTAAATTATCTATTAAAAAAAATTATGAAAATTTTACATTTTGAAAATATTCATGAAGACAAATACAACAGCATCTTATATGATATTATTTATCTTTGTATATTAGTAAAAAAAAAATAGTCAAAGTATGTGAGGTCAATAGTGCATGTCAAACATGTCATCTAATACGGGACAGAGGGAGTACCAATTTTTTAAAAGATCACTTATTTGTTTTTTATGATCAAGCATCACCAATCTAGTAGGATAAAATTTTGCAAATATAACCGATAGAGAGAGTTGAACCTACGCAATTATGTTGTATGAATAAAAAATTTATCGATTGAATCAACACATACTGATTTATCAATTTTAATATTTACCGTTAAAAGTTTAGAATATAAAAAGAAAAAAAAAAACTTTATCAGAACAAAAGAAGAATGTGTGTTAAATGTGTCTTGTTAGCATTTTTTATAAATAAACAAAGAGAAATCATAGATTTTTTGACACAGTAATTGAAGATTACTCTAAAAAAAAGTTATGAAATACACTTTTCTTTTCGAAGAGTAATTAATGAATGAATTACTATAAAGTAATATGAATATAGCATTTGCAGTTAACTGATGTAATCAATTAATAATAAGCAAAGTCAAAACATGTTACTGCACCGCTAAGAATTAAAAAAGGACGACTATTACAACATATAATTTTTTTTAAAATGACATATAATAAAATATGGAGTAACTTTTACCTTGATTTGTATCTTATGACAAAGAAGCAAGAAAACAAGATTCAGTAATTCAAGTTATTATAGAAGAGCTAGATAAATACTTGTTCGAGAGATTTTGTGCGAGACACATATGAGTAGGAGAAGTTGAGAGGCATGAATGATCACTAAAATCTATGGTTACAGTTGTTCATAGTATCTCCTGTCATTTTATAAGTCCTTCGCCAGTAACCATATAAGCTTCGTCAATCATGAAGAGTTTCAGGAAAAGTTACTGCCTTACACAAAGATAGCATAAAGATCTTAATGACATGTAGATCAGAGAATGACATTCATTTTTCTTCCAATGCAGAGTAATGAGGAATAATCTATTAGTCATGAAGTTCATATTCTTGATTAAACCTTGAACTAATCCTCTAATGATTAAAGCAATAGTCTTTTAATATGGACATAAAGCTTGTGATACTACAATTGTAATATTATGGTTCTACTCTTATATTCTTTAATTTTGAGTAGATACAATGCACTTGTTGATGCATGTGGCTTCTATATTGTCCACGTCTTTGATTCTAATCCTTTCAAAAAAAACTCAAGTGCAAACATTAGTAGATTACCATTCATAAAACTTAGCATTTACTCTTATATGGTTCATTGTCATTAAAATATATAACAAGTCAAAAAGGATAAGAGATGCATGAATTCAAAATATTGAAGATTTGAAGTTTAAGATAACTCGTTAAGCGAGCACATAACAAGGCAAAAGCAATGAAGTAATAGATTAGTGGTGTGTTTGTTAAAGCGGTGGGAGGCAGGAAAACCACGTTTACAGATAAGCTCAAGTTTGTAGCTTCCAAATATCACGGCAATATTTGCATGGAAACACGGGAATTGGTCATTCGACGCTACACCAAACATAGTATAGGAAGGTGGAACAAGACAAATGATTCATTGAGCGAGACATAAGCGAACAAGTCAGAAACTTAGGAAAATCTTCAAAAAAAACATAGAGAATTAACTTTATTGACTTCGAAGATGAGTTGACAATTAACTTTCCTTGAAGAAATGACAAGTCTCTTAGAGAGTTTCCAACCGTTAAGAGAATGTCCATTTTTTAGAACTCTACATAGAGCTTCGGACAAGTTTTTTTTGCATCTTTTACCATTTTTCCGAGTTCTAAACAGAGAGAACGATCTTGGAGGGAAGAAGGAATCTTGAAGAATAAGCATCAATTATTGTTCCATCTCTTCTTGTTATGTATTATTAGGCCATTATATTTATCTAATTCTCTATACTATTGGGATTAGGTGTAATTTCTTATGATTATGATTTAGGTACTTAATCTAGATGGTTATGTGTGATCTTTCTTTCTTTATATCAATAAATTTATTTATGAACTTGATGCTTTTTCGACGAGAAACTCCAAAACTGGTTATTTGACTTAGAAAGTGCTATACATGGACTTTTCATCTAAGGAACGGGCAATAAGTTCTTTTGCAGATACTAGTTGCTAGACATAAGGTTAAATTTACATTCACAAACACTATCAAATATTAATTTTATCATAACAATTAGCTAAGCGAGACATTAGAGGTTAACCTTACGTCTAGGATCATCATTAAGGAGTTGAAGAATTGACATGTTTTGATTAGGAACATAGATCTAATTGAGGGGGTTGGCATAGATCTCCTCCCTTCTTATTTCGCACGTTTGATGGAGGTTTTAGTTTGTGGATTTTGTGGGTTTTTTCATTCTCATGAAACAAGTTCCAATAGATGGTACTTTTCAGAAACTTATATTTTTTTTTATCAAATCAAGAAAACTAATTGCATATAAGTTTTTTTCGTACCAACGAGGTCTTTAAGTTATTTTACCATAACAATTTGGGGGATTTCAGATCTTAGAAATGTAAGTTATTCGGAACCTAAAAGTTACAATTAAATAACTTAAAGGACCTAAGTATTACAAACAATACTTAAAAGAATAATGTGTTACAATTAAATAACTTAAAAGACGTAAGATATACGAAAGAAACTTAAATGACTAAATTGTTACAATTAAATAACTTAAATGACCTCCGGTGTAATTTAAACTTTTTTTATTGCAATTGAAGATACCTGTTTTAAGCACAATTGTACTTTCACCCACTATTTAATCATTCTCACAAAAATAGTTATATCGTTATAAAATTTAACTTTATTGGTTCCAATAAATGGTGATTTATCGTTTAAATTTTAAATATGAGGATAAAGTACGACATAATGTCAAAGTTCTAGAATGAAATCAAACTAAATAAATAAAGTATATTTAAAAACCTATTAATGTGCATAATTCGTTAATTTTTTAAAAGGGTTAAATAAGTTTTTCGTCCCTATAAATATTGCGAATTTTG
>Ga0315913_1000119_pt1 | contig 48812 bp, 15 predicted proteins | sample MpolsnodulesMG_FD_207736 | JGI IMG/M metagenome (GOLD analysis project Ga0315913, IMG submission 207736) | Medicago polymorpha root nodule microbial communities from Los Angeles, California, United States - small nodules | ecosystem: Host-associated > Plants > Roots > Nodule | place: USA...
AAAAATGAGATGTTAATGTTTTACTTTTTTTTTTAACAAAAATGAAATAATAAAGTCCTCTCCGTTTTTTTTTTAATGATTTGTACTTACCATGTCATCGATTAACACACACATAAGCATCTCTTAGAATAGTTGAATGAAGAAAGGTAACGTTGTATGACTTAAAATATCAATTTAAAATTTAAAAACTCTAAAGCATTAATCTAATACAAATGTAAAATTTAAAGAACCCAAAAATATTATTTAGTCTAGTTTTCTATTAAGAATTTAATAGAAAAGCCAACGAGTATTTTCAATACACTTTTTAAAAATCTTAAATTATAAATTTTATACGACACAACGTATTCAATGAATTGAAAACTAAAATATTTAACACTGTTAAAATAATTTTCTTAATTTAAAATTCTTAAAGAGTGTGCAGAGTATTATTCGTAATCAAGCAAGTTGTTTACAATTGTTGACGGGGCATAGATTATAGGCAAATTCTATGGTACACCAAATATGTTTGAGTGTACCGGTACATTCACTCTTTAAATTAATAGTTAAATGAGTTGTTTTTTGAAGAAAAATATTATTTTTTATCATTTATAATTATAATAACTAAATCTTATTCATCAAAAATGTCAACAAAATAAAATTATTATTTTTTGAATTTTTATCACTCATAATTGAGAACATTCATTATTTTTTACGATAATATGTAAAAAAAAATTACTATGATTCTTATAAACAATGAAATGATATTTTTTTTTCTTATGAAATGATATTCTATAAAATATAAATATTGACAAATAACTATTTATTACATAAAAAATAATCGTTAATTTATAAAATTATGAAGGAGGAGTACCGGTACACCTCACTTTATGAGTGTACCCTAGAAAAGTTCCCTAGATTATAATATTTTATATTTATTTATTTATATATAAAAGTAACGTGCGTAAGCAATGACTCTATGGGCAAGGGCAAGGCAAGCAAGGCTTTGTTTGTGTGACAGTCTCAGCCTTTTCTTTGCCCTGTCTTGACCCTACTTAGATATTCGCGATTCTTGGATCTTTATGTTTGTGTTCTTTGTGTTTTGTGCAACGTACAAACAAGTAACTCATCATCTCCAAAACAGTCACACCCTCCACCCATATGATTTCTGAACCATAAGAATGATCTAACTATTCTAATAACTTCTGCATGTATTTTCTAGAAATTTTTCTAATATATTTTAAATTTTTAAAAAAATATATTTTTCATTTATTTGGATATATCTTTTTTCATTTATTTTTAATTATGAATGCACGTACTAGTACTATAATATTTACTCATTTTTATTAGGAAGTTGTTGAAATGATCAGGGTGGTGATTACTATAGTACGGAGAGAGTAGTAAAATTTGTATCTGATCGTAATCAATGACACTTATCTTATTAAAAGAAATCCTTATTTTAATTTTTGACAAACATAATTAAGAATCCGACAAAAACCAATTTCCTTTAAAAGCCACTTTACACAAATGAAATGAAATAGAACCTTTCAATCATTCATTCTTCTCATCTTTATTTTTTCCTTCACTTTTTTGGGATTTTCATTAACCAAACAAACTTTACCACCCCTCGTGCTTCACGCACGAAGACCTAGCTAGCTATGCCAAGCAAGGAACTAGCTTCACCATTAGGAGAAACAAAAGTTCCATTATTATCACAAAATCATTTTTCAACAACAAATGAAGAAGAAGAAGAACAAGATCTTACAAGAAAGGTTTGGATTGAATCAAAGAAGCTATGGCATATAGTTGGCCCTGCAATTTTCAGCCGTATTGCATCTTATATGATGTTGGTCATCACTCAAGCCTTTGCTGGTCATCTTGGTGACCTTGAACTTGCAGCTATCTCCATAGCCAATAATGTCGTGGTTGGCTTTGATTTTGGCCTCTTGGTACGTTTACATAACACTATTCCATTATAATATACTAGTACTTCATTTCAAAAACGTAGCACAAATAAATAAAGAGCTAAACTATCCATTTATTTATGCTTTATTTTTGTATATTTGTTTATGATCCACCATAGTTAGATTCTTTGAAAAATTCGGGTTCCCTGCAATCCGCCACACAATCAGTACATCAGTGGTCGTTTGATCGAAATCAAATAATCCCTATATTTCAATATTTGAAAAAAAACTAAAATACCAAATTTAAAATCTAGTAGGTCTAATATCGATTCAACGATTATCGATGTACTAATTGTATGAATGCAAGAACCTTCGACTGTACATAATCAAAATTCCTATTTTACCCCGCGGCTAACCGCCTCAACATATCCTCATGGCTTACGGCTTTTTTCTACTATTGAACTAATCAATTTTTGTTTTATGATTTTTCAGTTGGGAATGGCAAGTGCATTAGAAACATTATGTGGACAAGCATATGGAGCAAAACAATATTACATGTTAGGAGTATACATGCAACGATCATGGATAGTACTATTCATATGTTGTATTTTTCTCTTACCAATCTACCTTTTTGCAACACCAGTGTTAAGACTATTGGGCCAACCAGAGGATTTAGCTGTATTATCAGGACAAGTTTCAATGTGGATGATACCATTACATTTTGGATTTGCATTTCAATTTCCTCTCAATAGATTCTTACAAAGCCAGCTCAAAACAGCTGCTATAGCTTGGGTGTCTTTGTTTGCATTTTTGGTTCATGTTTTTGTGAGTTGGTTGTTTGTGTTTAAGTTTCAATTTGGTGTAATTGGAACTGCTGCTACTTTGAATTTCTCTTGGTGGGCCCTTACTGTAGGGCTTTTTTGTTACACTGTTTGGGGTGGTTGTCCTTTGACATGGAATGGGTTTTCTATGGAGGCTTTTTCTGGGCTTTGGGAATTTGTTAAACTTTCTGCTGCTTCTGGTGTTATGCTATGGTAAGTTTTTTTTTTTTTTTTTTTTTAAGTTTATTAAATAATTAATGTAGTTGGTCTATTCAACGATATATGTTTGTTTTGTTTCTAGTGTTTTTTGATTTTTTATTTTATTTTTTCTGTTTGCAGTTTGGAGAATTGGTATTATAGAATTCTGATATTAATGACCGGGAATCTTCCAAATGCAGAGATTGCAGTAGATGCTCTATCCATATGGTAATTTAATTTTTAATATTGTTTATTTTGTGGGTCGATCGAGAAAATGGAAATTGATTAAAATTGAGTGTTTCCATGTTTAATATTGTCCATATGGCCTATTTTTCCAACTTACAATTTTTGTTTTTATCTTGATGATTATTTTTGTGCTGATCCATAGTATGTTTTGTTTGGCAGCATGACCATAAATGGATTGGAAATGATGATTCCATTGGCATTCTTTGCTGCAACAGGGTAACATGCTATTCTAAATTTTGTAGTTCTTGTTTTTTTTCTTGTTGAATTTCTTCCTAGATAAAAAAAAATGAAGGTCTCATCAAACTTGCACAATCTCATTGGGTGGATGATTAACATGACATACCGAATAATTATCTAATAAAAATATAGGCCAAGATTAAATTGCGGTGATTGAGACTTTTGTACGTCGTGCAAAAATACAAATAACACACGGAATCTATGACGATATATCAATATCAATTACCAATAAGGTTTTGAAAAAAACATAATATTTCCTGAAAAAGAAAAACATAATATATAGTAAGCATAGAAAAAAATGTTGGTACCTAGTCAAACAAAGATATTGTGAATAATTTAAGTAAAATATGAATGGTTTTCTATGATTTGAAGTCCCTAGATTTTGGTAGTAAAGTACTACCTTAGCCTCATAATATAAATAAGACGACAATGATTTCTTACGTGTTTGTGTTGCCCATTTCTTTGTTAATAACTTTAATTTACTATTATAAAATAAATATTCTAGGTTTCTTTTTGTGAACGGGACAAACCTATATATATTATTATTGAGTTTTATGATGGCTCCATATTGGAGGCTGTCACATTCCATTTGGTGTAGCTTTTATGAGTTAAGTTAAGTGAATCATATGGGAAGACTAAGCATAAATATTTGTTTTGGTCACTAATTGGTTTACTTGACGGCCACGTATATGTTTCCATACAGCCACCAATTTTATTTGACATTTCAACACTAGTACTTGATTTCTATTAAATAGTATTGCTAGAATAAAGACAACAGACTTTATGAATAGAGCCATAAATTTTTGAAGCAGAAAAAGACCTAATGATGTTACTATTATTGAGTGCTACTCTGTTCTCCACCCTCCTAATGATGTTATACAAAATCCTCACCTACTTTTAATTAATCCTATGACCCAATTTATTGATTACTCAATTTGGAATAAAATATAAATATTCATAAAGTCAAATTTGAATCAAATAGACTTGGTATATTTTGAATATTTTTGTTTATATTTTATTTTACAAAGAATACCTATTGAGGAATATATCATATAGTAGTATATTATTTAATAGTGTGTCACAATTTTTTTTTAAGGAGTGTGTCACAATTAGTTAAGCAGTGTTTAGTTTCTAGGGGTGGATCAAAATGCGATTCAATCTTTTAATAATACACACTCTTGAGGAGAGATCAAGATTTTTTTTTTAACAAACCAAAATATCTATAACCAATCAAAAGGTTCTCCTCAACACAAGATGTGCATAAGGAGAATTCGGAAAGATTAACAGCTTTAAGATGGAACATATGACCTAATTAAAATATTTTTCTTTTTTAAAATCTTTCAAACAAACTTTTATTGAAAATAATACTTTTTTAGGGAGTATATCACTCAATTAGTTTGTAACTTGAATTTTTACACTTCCTAACAATTTTCTTTTTCTTTTTGATAGAATAATATTCTAAGAATTGTATGAATGTCTTTAAAGGGAAAAAAAAGTTATATGGTGATACAAACTAAATTAAAATACAAGTAATAATGCAAGTCAATGTTTTGTCAAAAAAATAATAATGCAAAATGCAATATTGCAGAGTGAGGGTTGCGAACGAGCTTGGAGCTGGAAATGGAAAAGGAGCAAAATTTGCTACTATAGTGTCTGTTGTGACATCATTAATAATTGGACTTTTCTTCTGGATATTGATTATGATATTTCATGATAAATTTGGTTACATATTCTCTACTAGTAAACCTGTTCTTGATGAAGTAAGCAAACTTTCTCTTCTATTAGCATTCACAATTCTTCTCAACAGTGTTCAGCCAGTTCTATCAGGTATCACCTTAACAATTAACATTTCAAATTCAAATATTTAATCTCAAATATATGCATGATTTTAAAAATAGTTATGAAACGTTTTAATGATCTGACGATTATGATTGGTTGACAATGTAAAATAGGAGTGGCTGTTGGATCAGGGTGGCAATCATATGTTGCATACATAAATTTAGGGTGCTACTATATGATTGGGGTTCCTCTTGGATTTTTAATGGGTTGGTACTTCGATCAAGGTGTTATGGTATGTTCAACTTCTTTATTTACTCCTTTTTTGTCATAGTTTCTGAAATGTGTTAATTTAGTATTTTTACTAGAATGTAAACTAATTGGTATTGAAATTGAACAATCAGGGAATCTGGGCAGGGATGATTTTTGGAGGAACAGCAACTCAAACATTAATTTTGTGTTTGATTACACTTCGATGTGACTGGGATAAAGAGGTAATTTAACTAGCTACCTATCTATTTATTCAACTTTTTAAAGTTTAAAACTTGTCATTTTAAATACATATATATTTTATATTTAAATTATTTAACTTATGTTTTTAGAACAAAGTTAAGATAACCCTAAAGGATAGAAAGAGTCTTATATAGTCACAAGGTCAACTATGCGATGCTTAGGCAGTAGGCACACATATACAAAGAGACACTTCTCTCTAAAATGTCAAATCATTTTTTTTTATTTTTTAAAAGAAGTAATTCATTGTGTACCTAAACATTATAAATTTAGTTTTGTGATGATATAGATCTAAAAGATATGTATCATCTATGCAATTGAGTTTTACACTGACATTTGACATTTTATTATAACTAGTGCAATCTCTTTGTATTCTTTGGTTTTGTACTTGTGGTATTTTGGTTTTGAATTTGGATAATCTAATTTTATTTGATCATTGTGTTGGCTAAAATTGCAGGCAGAGAAAGCAAAATTACATATAACAAAGTGGTCAGATCGAAAACAACAACTAAGCTAGTGTTTCTCTTCGTAACCAAAATGGATAGGAATTGGAATATTTGTACCGGGCTTTATTCACCCAAACTATATAATTACTTATTTTTCTGAAGGGATATAATTACTATTATTCATTCTTAAAAATAATTATACATCGTCGAAAAGTAAATTATAGTTTTATATAAGTCCAATATAAATTTTAATGAATCAGGAAGCCTTTTTAAAAAATCCAATATAAGGTTTCACCACTACTCAACAATGTTGGTATAGAAATTTGCATAAGGGATGAACACACATGCTTTGTGTTTGCTAAAATGGATTTTCTCGCCAACTTTGGACTTTGATATAGTGGAAACTTTTGCCTTCTCACTGTTTTGCAATGGGTTCTAGATTTGCACCTTACCAATGTAGATTTTGAACTAGATTCTAAGAATATGGTGTTCAATTATCACAGCAAGGGAGGGGACTATTCCGATTTAGGAGTTATCCTTCAAGATTGTCGTAGAATCCATTGTTCACATTTTGCAAACTCTAGATTGAGTTTACTGAGAGACAAGTAAATGAGAGACAAATGAAAGAGGTTGCCGAAACTTTTGCTAAGACAGTCACAACCGAAATGAATTAAATCTCTTATATTCAAAAAAATTACTTGTTGGACCGATAGTAATTTGCACTATTATTTTATTCCACATTTTTCTATTACATCTACTCTTCTTTGAGAGGGATTCATTTATATCCATATAGACTATGTTTATTCTTTTATGTTATCCTTTCCTTTCTACACTATGAACTTTTTTATGTCCCGCTTAATCATCATTTTATTGTAAATTAAGTATTGAATAATTTTAGTTTTTTTTTTTTGAAATAATTTTAGTTTTGTTCCATTAAAAATTAAATATCGTCTCCATATAAAATTTATTAATAATTTTATTTGTGAAAAAATAAATACACAGAGGTATAATAGGTAAATAGTTGAATACTGTAATTGGCCACACATAAAGATGTGTTTGATTGCGTTAACATGAAAAAAAATACAATAATTTTAAAATAGAAAGACACGTTATTTTAATGTCTTTAGTTGTTTTAATATAAAATAGCATAATTTTTTCTTAGTAATAATTACTATTATTTTTTTTTAGAGGAATTATGTTTTTTTTTTTTAGGGATGTTATTATTGTTATCACTCATACACTGACGTGTTTTATATAAAACTTTGTAGTATATAAGATTTATCTTTGAGTGAAACGTCTACAACTAACATAAAAAAAAGTCAACTTATCTACATAAGAATCATATTCTCTGTAAATATGCTAGACTTTAAATTGAAAGAAAGAAATTAAATGAAAATAACTGCATCATTTAACGTGGAACTTCAAGGAACAATTGTAGGAGAAGAGAAAGATTGAATGACTAATGAAGAACCACACTCTAACTAAAGGTCATTTCAACCATTCTCAAAAGCCACTTGAATAGTTAGAAAATTGTTGTATATACATTTGATAAGGCTGAAAAATACATGTAAAAGACGAAAAGCTCTGGCGGTAGTTAACTGTCGAATTATGAAACCGGCGGCAGTTAACTGCCGAGGAAAACTTCAGCAGTTAACTGCCGATGATCTGTTATAAGAACAGAACAGACATAGGAATTTTCAAAACTCCATTGTTGCGTTTTTCATTCTCTTAGGTGCGATTTTCAGTCATTCCAAGTCATTCCAAGCCAATTTCCAACACAAAATCAAGTAAGCTTTTTGAATCTTATTGCATTGTTGTTTTGTGATTGAATTGTTAGTTTTTTGGTTAAATTTCGATTATAGAGGTTTTATTGATTTTATGATTTTATGATAGTTTAAGTTTAGGTTTTGATGAATTGTTGTAGAATTGTTAGGTTTAGGTTTTGATTTTATGATTTTATGATAGTTTAGGTTTAGGTTAGAATTGTTTAGATTTAGGTTTAGATTGTTATAATTGTTATAGAAGTTTTATTAATTTTATTTATTTTATATGATAGTTTAGGTTTAGGTTTTGATTCTATGATTTTATGGCATTGTTGTTTAGTTTAGGTTTTGATCACTAATTTCTCTATGTAGTAATGTCTCAAAATCAGAATCAGAAATAGGTTCAGTTGAACAAAAACGAGGATGATGACAAGAAGAAAGCAAAATCACCTATGACATGACACATAATCGAATGTGATGGTTCCGTAAAAAAGAAGAGTACGAAGGTGCAAGTGTACAATCAGTCCAGGCTGAGGAGGAGCGGGAGGATATGCTATTTTGGTCCTCAACCAAAAGAAGGTGCCCCAGGGACTGTCGAGGACAACCCAATTGAGATAAGCGACGAGAGAGATGATTAAATAATGTAATGACTTGTAATAATCTTGAATAATATTGGAACATTTTGTTATTGAATAATTTTGTTATTGAATAATCTTGAATAAACTTGAAGATTTTGAATAAATTTGAAGCGAAATTGCGTATTGATTAAATTTGAAGCGAAACTGTGTATTTATTAAATTCAAAGCGAAATCGTGTATTGAATAATTTCGATTAAAGTCGTGTATTGAATAATTTCGATTAAAGTCTCGTATTGAATAATTTTAAATAAAGTAACGGATTGAATAATTTCGAATAAAGGTTACATTACATTACATAAAGTTCCTAAATACGTCATATCATTACATTACATTACATTCTGGTAGAGTCTTCCAACTACAACAATTGTGTTACCTCGGAAATGGGTAAATTCAAACTTGCTAAACACCAGCTCTCAGGCATGAACCCATAAGTATTATTGTTACATTCAAAAGATTAAATTCTTGTTAGGCTTGGTTTAAATGATGGTATTCAAGTGTCAAAATAATGAGGTGCATTCCTTGACACTTCAATACCTTCATTTAAACCAGCCTAACAAGAATTTATTCTTTTGAAAGGAACAATAGAACTGTCGGGTGAATGTTTGGGACCTGTAGTTTAACAAGTTTGAATTACCCCATTTCAGAGTAAGACAATTGTTGTAGTTGGAGGTGCATTCCCTACCTAATGACGATCTTCTGGCGGAATCAAACTGTTGATAATATCTTTAGTTGATCTCAGAAACGTTACACACATATATATCCACTGGAACATGTTGTGCTCCCAAAACATGCTCCTCGCGTTATCGTCGTTCTTTAATTCCACCCAACTGAATGATATTCTCCCATCGTCGAGCGTTGGACGTTTATACTGAACGTATTCCACCCTCCTTGTGTCTCCAGGGTTGACTCATTGGTTGAATTTATTCAGTTGATCCTTAATACCTCTTAACTTGACACAAAGGTGTCGTACCTTTAACCTCTGAGGTTCTCCACCGTTGAATTGTGCATGAACGTCGAACATATCGGTCATTGTTTCAAATCTGCACAATAAGAAATTAAAAGCAATTAATGAAAAACTCATTCAAATATTTCATCAAACACTTGGAGTGAAAATTATACATAAACCCTAAAAATCATAAAAATTACACTAAAATGTTTTACTCTAAAAAAAAAACATAAAAATGCAAAAAATATAACAAAATTATTCAACTTATATCTACTCTTAAAATAAATATACTCTTACATGTAAATCTACTTAAAAACTAAAATAAAAAAAATAAATATAAAACACCAAAATTAAAAATAACCATAAAATTCTAAAGTATAACATAAACATCATGCAAACATTTTAATTAAATTAATCTACTTACATCTACTATAAAAATGAATTATAACATATAAATCTACTCAAAAACTAAAAAAAATTAAAATTACTCAATCTTTTCAAAAACTACAAAAAAAAAAAAACAATTATAACAACTAAAATGTAAGTTAATGGCACTATGATTTACTTACTTGTGATTTTGTTGAATAAATTTGGTTGGGGTTTTTAGAGAGTTTTTGAGACAGATTGGAGAAATTGTGCGAGATTTTGAGAGTAATAATGGATGAGAGAGCTTCTGGCAGATTTGTATCAATACGTATCGGCAGTTAATTGCCGATGGATTCCTCGGCAGTTAACTTTTTTTTTTGAACAAGCCAAAATAGAATATATTAAATTCCTCACAGTTAACTGCCACCGGTTCCATTTATAATTCAGCAGTTAACCCGAAACTTTTCTTCTTTTACATGTGTTTCTTAACCTCATCAAATATGTCATCGGTAAATCTCGAATAGTTAACATAATGGCCTAAAGTTCCACGTGAAGGGCCTGAGAGACTCCTAAATAGATAGCAAAACAATCATTAATCGCACCACTACGTTCTCTAAAAATGGCACCAGTCCACCACCACTTGTAAGACCAAGAGAACCTTTTGTTGCGTTATACGTGTCTACTTTAGTTCAACTGCAGGGAGGTGAAATTCATTTAGCTTGAAGAATTTTAAGCCCCTAGCAAGGATGACCCACAACTTCAAACACTACAACAAAAATACATTTTGTTGCGGTTATAATCACCGCAAACTTGACATTGCGATAACTCAACAATCGTTGTAGATCTTAGTGTCGCGAGCATGTTTTGCGGCAATTCTAAAACGACCAACTATTGTGCATTAAACATTGCAACACTTCAAAACCACCACTAATTACTTTGTAATTTTTTGTATGTACGTATGTATGTACATATGTGCGTTTATGAAAATATTACAAAATGTTCATTAAACCATAGGCAAACTAAAACTCATCTAATTTGGGTCAAATCATAACTAAAATGACTGAAAAATATATTAAAAATAACGTAAGATGACATGTAATTGGTGGTAGTCGAATATGTTTAGTCCATTTTTTTATCACGAGGAACATGATGAGAACACTAAAAGCATCTTTTAGAGTAAGAAATCTCTTCTGTTTTCCAAGAGGTCACTTGGTTGAGTCCCGACACTAGAGAGTAAGAAATCTCAAGGACGACTCTTATTTATTGATGGATTGTTATCGAGTGATTTTCTATTTTTAACTCTTGAAGTGTGAATTACAACTCACAAATCTACTTTTCTCCTATTGTTGCATTACCTTTTATTTGTGAGTATTACTTTTTTCACCCTATCTATTTCCCGCTCGCCTTATTTTTTGACAAAAATGCTTATATGATTTTTGGATTTTATAATTCGAATTTAGTTTTCCCTTTGTTTTTTGGTGGAAAAATGAGTTTTTCACAAAACAAGGTGCGTTCCATATTTTTTTTCTTTTCCGGATTATGGAATACGAACACCCCTTAAGCACCCTTATTCACGGAAAAAAGTGTTCAGATTATATAATTCGAACTCTATCAACATAAATTCGGAGTCTGGCCTATTTGTAACATGGATAGTCAGTTTAAGGACCATATTAATCTTACTAACTCATATCCTTCTGATTTAGGTCACTTTTTTTTACAAGACTACGCCCCTCAAAATCCAAAATTTCATCGTTTAGACTCATTTTTTATTTTATTTTTTCAAATTCTCAGAAAAATTCGAAAAAAATTGAATTAGTTTTATTTGATTTTTAAAAAAATTTGGTGGTATTTTTATATATTTTTTTATTTTATTTGACTTGATTTATCATTTTTGTTGCTTTGTTTTTATTGTTTTTAAAATAGAAATTCGCAACGGTTGAAATGAGAGAGATTTTGATTGTTACTTATATATAAGCATATTTTAGATTATATAATCCTAACACATCCAAAATGTGTTCAGATTATATAATCTGAAACCTCATAAACAATTTTGTAAAAAAAATAAAAAATAGGTGTGTGAGAAGGTTATAGGGTAGAAAACGTAAACCTAAGTCAGGCCCATTCACGGTCTTGGCCATTTCTTAATTACTTTATACACTTGGCCCATATCATAACTTATTCCAATTCATAAATGTTTTCAAGGACAACTCTTTGACTTCCATAGCATCCTAAGCTCCATGTACATCATATCAAGTGAAGTTTATTAAAGATGAAGAAGATAAAGTTTTGGTTCAAATAAAAGATATAAAGGATATATGAAAGAAATATTTCTACTACTTATTTAATGATGAATATGAGATCTTATCGGACACTAACATGCTAAAAATTAAAGACGAGGATCAAAGTTATAACCAATATCTTTGGACTCAAGAACATGAGTTAAGAGAAACATTTAAAATGATGAGTAATTACAAGGTTGTTGAGCATTGGATGACTATACTATACTTTTCAACAAAATTGTGAGATCAAAGAAAATGTCGGATGAGTGTAGAAAAAGCGCTTTAATTTCAATCTACAAGAACAAGAAGGATATGCAAAACTATGCAATTTATAAGGGGGTTAAATTTATGAGTCATCATAGCATCAAGTTATGGAAAAAATGATTGAACGGAATATAAGAAAAGAGACGCAAGTTACTGATAATCAATTTGGTTTTATGTCTGGGAGGTCGACAATGAAAGTAGTTATACTATAATGTGTGATGGAGCGGTATTAGATGGATTAAATCGACATGAACTTAGTTTTCATTGATTTTGATTAGGCATATAATAGAGTGTCTGGAAAGCTTTTGTGGAAATGCATAGAGAAGAAAGGGGTTAGTATTGCTTATATTCAAGTTGTCAAGAATGTGTATAAGGGAGTATATAGAATAATGTGATGACACTTGATGGAGACACTGACGATTTCCCGATACCAATAACGTCCCCCAAAGTTTCAATCCTGAACCCTCATCTTTTTACACTACCTTTGGATGTACTTACGTAACACACGCAAGAGCTAGCACCGAGATGTATGTTTTTCTTGCAGATAATATAGTTCTACTTGGAAAGTTGAGGGAGAAATTAAATGCGAGGTTGGAAACAAGCCTTAGAGACGAATATATTTTGCATGAGCAGAAGTAAAACTGAGTATATAGAATATAATTTTAGCAAGAGATGAAACATTTTTAACTTAGAGGTGAAATATGGAGATCACATCATACCATAAGCTACACAAGTTTAAATAACTTCGCTCCATAGTACAAAACGACAGAGAAATAGAAGAAATGGATGAGGACCCTCAAGTGTTTTATGTGATAAGAAAGTACCACTCAAGTTGGAGGTGAAGTTCTATCGAGCAGTTGTAAGACCGATGATGTTGTAGGAGGCAAACTGTTGGGATGTCAAAAACCAAGAAAGTAAATTAAGCGTATCAGAGATGATTGAGATATTGTGTTGAATGTGTCGTAAGAGAAGATGATATATGATTAAAAATGACAACATTAAAGAAAGAGTTGGGGTATACCCTCTATTAGTAAAGAACATGGAAACTACGCTTAGGTGGTTCGGGCATATAGAGAGAAAATGCATAAATTATATAGTAAGGAAATTTGGTCAAATGGAGGGTAATAAAATCACTAGAGACAGAGAAAGACCTAGAAAAATGTTGTTTGATCCATAGTAGAGCATTATAATGTCGTTTGATCCATGTGACCAACCACACTAATTCTCATAACTCTACTTTTTTTTAATTGAAAAAAAATTAACTATTCGAATTTTCTATCGTAATTTCGTTTGGTCAATTAGTTAGTGACTAAAAATTTATCTCTTAAGGTGGATTAGTGGGTGTTCAGGATTTGAACCCGAACTTTGACTTCAGCATATATCATGCAATGTCCCAACTAACTAAGTTACACTCACAATGACAAATGATATGTTAATTTATTTACACATTTTTTATATCCCCCCAGTTTTTATGCAATTTTTCCTTTTTTTTAATAGTATATATGAGCAATTGACAACAGATTAGGGCAGGATACCAACTTAGTTGGACACTACTCTATTTGATGTCATTTTGCTCTTGCCTTATAAAAAAAAAATTAAAAGGTACATACAATGTGGATTTTATATTTTTTTGTTGGTGAATGTGGATTGTATGTAATAAAAGGGATTATACTCTTGCAATATGATGAACCAAATTTCAAATTTTAGCCGAGAGAAGTGCCTACAATTATTTGTAAAAACAAAAAGTACCTACAATTCTAGCGGCTGGAGAAATTCACCTTAAAGGTGAAATAGTGGGGTGTTCGGGGTTCAAACCCCGACCCCTACATACATAATGCATTATCCCTTACCAAGTGAGCTAAGCTCATGGGGACAAAATTAATTTTTTTTTAAAAGTACAAAATGAGAAAGTATAATAAGGAATTTCTTTTCCTTCCAAAAAAAATATATAAGGAATTTGTTTTAAATATTTTTGTACAGTCTGTCATTTTTTCTTATTTTATTTTTCCGAAACTAGTCTCCAACCATTTCTTCTTTTTCTTTAAAAAAAACATTTTTTTTTTAAATTAGTCTTTTTTTTTGTGGTGTGCGGAAACGAATGATTGTGACAATGCATAATATATGCAAGGTCTGCTGTGCTGTAAGCTCATGGACATTTTTTTGTTAAAAAGAAATTTTCATGGACATTTGTAATCGGTTCAATGAACAACTTTTTTTTTTTTTGCTAATGTTCAATGAACACATTTTAGTGGAAATAGTAATTTAATCATTGCATCAATCAGCAGCTATATTATGTAAGAAATTATATTATAGTTTTCATTAAAAAAATTATATTATAGTAGTATCTTTTTTTTTTGAGGCAATATTATAGTAGTATCTTATTATTAAGAAATCAAGCTGTCAAAAAATATATATAATCAACCTCTTAAAAAAACGATTAATATTATAAGTAAGAAAATTATTTATATTTTTTTCCTGTTTCGAAAGGAAGAAATTTATTTAATGTAAAATCATGTATATACACCCATTTGAAAAAAATAGTATTTCGTAATATAAATATATCAAATTATCAAATGCATTAGCCATATTTTTACAAAAAATATCCGTAATTAATTTAGTCATATAGTGTCATTGTTTGACTAAAATATTAATTAAAAGATAATTTTTTTATTAGAAGTCAAAAGCATAATTTTAAAATATCAATAGTCAAAATGGCCGAATTAGAATATTGTTTAATTTTTTTCTTTTTATATTTTTTAAAACTCGGTATCCGATCCATGAACCGACTAATTTTAATGGCAAAATCTCATTGTCTTCTTGTGAAAGACTCATTTACAGACAACAAACAAACTCTAAATAAAATAACTCACCAAAATTAACACTAAATAAAATTGAATCTAATATCTTGAGAAAAACGGAACTAAGGTTCCAAACCAACCTCACTAAACATATTCAAGTGGGTTATCTCTCCAAAAAAAAAAATCAAGTGGGTTAATTTTTTCAGCCCATTAAATAGAAATCTATTTAATACGATGTATTTTTTAGCTCCTAATTAAAATTTATAATAGTTAAAATCTAACAATAACCTTCGAGCAAATGAGTTGTTCTTAAAAACAACCTCATCAAGAGTGATTCTGAGGAACAGAGAGACTACTATAATTTTTCTTGTAGACAGAAGGGAAAAACACATTAGAGCCGCAGGTGAAGTATCCTTTCATTACTTGTGGGTTATGTCTCTATGGTTATTATAAAAAAAAATTGTACTAAGAAATTGTCAAGTTTTTTTGCATGTATCCTTTCTCCTAATGTTGTCAAATTTCAGATAGTTAACAGTGATTGAGTCCATTATATACTGACACTGTATTTTGTCCAAAAGAATGTCAAACGTGGAAGCATCAGAAGCATTAGTGGAAGCAAAAACTCCATTGTTGAAAAATAATGTTGATGAACATGAAAATGAGCCTTTGGGAAGAAGGGTTTGGAAGGAGTCCAAGAAGCTATGGCACATAGCAGGTCCTGCAATCTTCAACCGTGTTTCAAACTATAGCATGTTAGTCATCACTCAAGTCTTTGCTGGTCACCTAGGTGACATGGAGTTGGCTGCTACTTCCATTGCTATGAATCTCATTTTGGGCCTCGACTTGGGCATCATGGTAAAGTTCATGTTTTCATTTTGGTTTTAATTTGCAAGAGAAATAGATGAATCTCAACATTTTCTTGTGTTATATGATCGTTGTTAGAGAATAGTTTGAGTATATGTGATTAGATGAGTGTTTGACAATATAATCAATTTTGAATGAAATTGGTGTTAAAAAAAATGATTTACTTAAAATTGAGTTTGACATAAAATGATTTATATTTGTGTTTTGGTATTGAGGTGTGCCTAACATATGTGAAATTTAAAATCAAACACCAAACAAATTAATGTGAATTTTTTTATGAAGTTATGGATGATATATTAACCTCTCAAATAGATCTCAACTACCTTGATAGATTAATTTCTGCATTTACACGCGGGAATATCTTAGTTTAACAAAACGAAAACAAATATTTATATTTTCACAAAAAAAAGTACCTTTCACAATTGGCAAATCCAAATTTTATTATTGTTTTCTCTAAAACCAAACACACAATTAATACAAAGTATTTTTTATTTTGTTATTAGATTCTAATACTACTGTTCTTTAATTAAAAAAATAAAAAATAGAATACTACTAAGAGATTGTAGTTACTTTGATTTGAAAATTAATTTTGTACATGTCATGTCATCCATTTACTTTGATGTATTTCTTCTATTGGTAATGATGATTTTGATGACAATATTTTGCTTGGTAATTGGTACTAAACAAGTAAATAACATTTTGTTTTTGCATCAGTTGGGTATGTCAAGCGCTTTGGAAACTCTATGTGGACAAGCATTTGGAGCCAAACAATTCAACATGTTAGGAATTTACATGCAACGTTCATGGATCGTTCTTTTCATCACAGGAATTCTCCTTTTACCTCTTTTCATCTTTGCAACACCAATCTTAAACTTTTTTGGACAACCACAAGAGATATCTGAGCTAGCTGGAGTGATTTCAATGTGGCTAATACCAACTCACTTGACTTATGCATTCTTTTTTCCTCTTTATTTCTTCTTGCAAAGTCAGCTCAAGAATAACATCATTGGTTGGGTTTCTCTTGTTGCTTTATTGGTTCATGTTTTTCTTTGTTGGTTGGTTGTTGTGAAGTTTAAGCTTGGTGTTATTGCTCTTGTTGCTTCTGGAAATGTGGCTTGGTTGGTTTTGGTGTTTGGTTTTTTTGGGTATGCTGTTTCGGGTGGTTGTCCCTTAACTTGGACTGGTTTTTCTATGGAGGCTTTCTTTGGTCTTTGGGAGTTTACTAAACTCTCTGCTGCTTCTGGGGTTATGCTGTGGTACTCTCTTTATTTTCATAAGCAATTTTTCACTTCTTAATTGTCATTGCATTGTGTTCACAAAGAAAAAATAGTATTAGTGTCACTGTTCAAAATGCGTCTACAGACATATTTTTCCGAATCCTGCTATTAAATTAAGGATTCAAGCACACTTTTATGATCATAATAATCTAAAATTCGATCAGGAGATAAGTAAAATCTGACTTCCTTAAAAAAAAAAAAAAATTGACTATTAATTATTTTAGCTAGAGACTCCCGATCGATTTGACCTTCATTGAAGCTCATTTAATTATTGAGCCCAACCATTTAGTTTAAGGGTCTCAAGTATATTTCATGTTTTTGCAACTTTACATAATTGATTAAATTATTATATGGTCCTCTTTTTCAATTGTATTTTCATCATGAGCTGTTGGAAATTCTTTTGCAGCTTGGAGGTTTGGTATGACAAAGTACTCATGTTGATGACTGGAAATCTACATAATGCAAAGAAATTTGTAGAGGCTTTAACCATATGGTAAGCAAGTGAGAATATCTATATAGGTGCATATATGGATATTATTCTGGTTCTAATTTTCTATTATTTTTATTGTTGCTTTGTTTGATGTGGCAGCTTGACCCTAAATATATGGGAGTTGATGTTTCCTCTCGGATTCCTTGCTGCAACTGGGTAATTATGCATCTTAACTTTCCCCTTTTGCTACTATTTTTGTGCATTTACAACAACAAAAATTGAAGTCATAATATCATGCTTCATATGTCTTAAACTACTTGAATCAAGACAAAACCATGACGAAACCACCAAAATAATCGAACTATTGTAAAAATCTGTTAAGGTTCAGCCGATTGAACTGTTTTATTCGACTTATTTTTTAAAACGTTGTCTATCGTCTATACTACTATTTACATTGGTTTTCACGCGTTTGTAAAAATCGGTTAAGGTTAAACCGATTGGACCGTTTTATTCAACTCAACTTTTAAAACATTGTTTATTGTCTATACCGCTATTTACATTGGTTTTTCACGCATTTGTAAAAATCGGTTAAGGATCAACCGATTGAACCGTTTTATTCGACTCAATTTTTAAAATATTGCCTATCGTCTATACTACTATTTACATTGTGCAGAGTAAGGGTAGCAAACGAGCTAGGAGCAGGAAATGGTGAAGCAGCAAAGTTTGCTTCAGCAGTGGCAGTGGTGACATCAATTATATTAAGTGTTTTCTTCTGGCTCTTAATTATGATCTTTCGTAGACAAATTGGCTATTTATTCACTTCAAGTGAACTTGTCATTGAAGAAGTAAATAAGTTATCACCCCTCTTAGGCTTCACCATTCTTCTCAACAGTGTTCAACCTGTTCTCTCAGGTACTATATAATCCAACTTCTTCTACATCCAATTTTCAATTATTTGATTTTAACAATGAGTGTTTAACTAATATGTATTGCATATTTTTATATCTTTCAATTAATATATCAAATAGGGGTGGCCATTGGATCTGGGTGGCAAAAATATGTAGCCTACATTGACTTGGGTTGCTACTATCTTATTGGGATGCCACTTGGGTTTTTGATGGGTTTTGTTTTTCAATTTGGAGTTGAGGTAAGTTGTGTACATTTCTTCTTGGAGTTTTAATTTTTTTAAAGTAATTTTTCATTTATGAAATTGCTCATTCACTACATCAGCGGCAGTTAACTGTCGTTGGACACTTTTAAGATCGGTCAAACCGACTTAAAATGTGATTGAATCGATCTTAAAAATGCTCAGCGGCAATTAACTGCCGCCAAAAATGTCGAAGATAGTTAACTGCCGTTGATGTAGTAAATGAGCAATTTCATACTAGAGAAGGGTAATAATGATGCTTTTCACCCATCCTTCTAATCTAAAAGTTTGTACATATTTATAGAAGTGTACTTTTAAACAACACAAACTTTGTTTTGGGATACAGATGTTCATTATGATAAGTGCAACACTTCGATTTGATTTTTGTCCTGGCATAATGGTGATATTTATTTATTTTTTTATCAAAATCAATTGGTTATATTAATTAACCATTAGGGACTTTGGGCGGGGTTAGTTTGTGGTGGACCAGCAATTCAAACTTTGATATTGGCTTGGGTTACCATTCGTTGTGACTGGGACAAAGAGGTATAACTACATTCTTAACACATGTTTTATTGATGTCTTTGCATTCTCATTTATTTATCTTACTAGTTTGACTGTTAACAATTTACAGGCCGAAAGAGCAAAGTTGCATTTGAGTAAATGGGGAGCACCAAATCATGAACAAAAGTGATAACTTTTTGCACATGCAAATAGTATAGGTGGACATGAGAATAACATGTGGGGTTATGAAATTCGTTTTGATTGGAAAATCTGATACAGGGTGATCAGAGATAGGGTTAATTATTTCAAGGGATCAATTTGTGAATGAATAATTAAGTCTCCATGAAAAAGGGGAAAAAACTTGGTTTTTGTTATGAATTATTTCTTATTGGTTCAAGTTATACAACATTTAAATAGAGCATACCGATAATTTTCTATGATTACCTTTTTCAATCCATTTTTTTTGTGTGTGCGGGGTTCGAACATATATTATACATTGTTCTTACCAACTGAGTTAAGTTCACAGGGACTCTCAATCCATTTTATGCATACAAATAACAATTACCTATTATCAATTATTATATAATTAATAAATTATTGACTATTCTCCTCAGATAAAAAAAAGATTACTGCCTATTACATATTGAATCTGTCAACAACAAACGATTTTCAATTTGACTGTGGGCCGCGATGGTACCGTCAAAGCCACCATTGTGAGCACAACCACGCAACGTCATAAGTGCCACCATCAATTTTCTCTCACTCATATGTACCCTTTGCAGTAGGCATCATCGTCGATGTCGTTAAACATTGAAATTTATTTTCTATCATTGAATCGGTTGAAATGAGATCGAGAGTGAAAGCACCGATGATAGAATGTGATAAGAGATAGAATTAATTGTTTCAATTTGAGAAGGAATAAATCTCCATATAAAATGGAAAAAGTCTTGTTTTTTGTTTTGAATTTTTCTCAAGTGGTTCATTCAAGTTTTACAACATTTAAAAAGAACAGACCAATATCTTTCTATAACCACATTTCTAAACTATTTTCTTAACCACAGACAAATAATGGAACCAACACTTCTAAAGTGAGCAACTCCTTTAAAGTGTGAAGTGGCCAAAACCAACCGTTAATTTTATTTTTTTGGGTAAAAAAAACCAACCGTTAATTAATAGATTAAACATTAAAGTTAGATATTGTAGGTATATTATAACAAATCATAAATTTGCTACAATAACAACCCTTAATTAATAGATTAAACAATAGAGAGAGAAAGTAAGAGAGATAATAAGAACATAATGTGAGTATGAGAGAGAAAGTTGTACAAAAGTTGTACCAAAATAGTTGTACAAATATCTTCTTTTTTTTGTAATAAGTCAAACTAGTCCATCAAAATTGACACTAGGAGAATTAAACCCGATTCTTTGAGAGAAAACACATTCCAAGATCACAAGCCAACAATATCAAACTAACGGAAGTGGGTCACAAACAAAAATTAACTACCGTTCAACAACGAACGATATTATTAATTATCGTTGTGGGTAGAATTGTCGGTCGGTGTTATGTCTGAGAGCAAAACATGGGTGCCTAAAAAGCAATTTTCTAGTATTAATTTTAATTCGAAGCCCAATCCATTTCAGGTCCGTCATGAATCGCCGTCATTCACCAAATACAAAAAATAAAACCATTTTCAACATAGTTTGAGTCGCTCTGAGCACATTCTCGAATCATCATCACTTCGGAAACAAGCCGGCGTCATACTCCACCGAACCTGCCGTAAAACGCCGTCGGAGTTTTTCGTCGGACGCTAGAAACGGTGAGAAATTCCGTCCACTTCTTTCCTTAATTTGAATATTTCGTATTTTCCTTCTCCTCTTCTGTATGGCGGCGAGGATGTGTTTTGCGGCAGCGATAGCCGCCACCGCTGTTCTCAAAGATTCCTTGATTGCGCTCTATATTGGTCGCGATACTGCTATTGCATTTTAAATTGAACGTTTTTCTGCTATTGCACCCTAAATTTACTGAGATTCTGCGATTTTACCCTAAATTGGCCACAATTCCCAAATTGCACCCTATCTAGAAAAATTTGCAGATGATAAGAACGGAGGGATTACGTTGCATTTGAAACTAATAATTTGTTTTATCGGCGCGAACAGGTAACATTTGGTGATAATAAAGATGTTGACACCAATGCACAATATTGTTGGCATTTCACCTCTGTTAATACCACCACCAGGTACAATGATATATCAGTAGTTGAGATAGTTTTAGCAACTTAGGTTTTTGAATGATGTGTATTTGAAGTTACATAACATAAATCATTCATGATTTTTTATTTTTTTTATTTTCTTGTATGCAGTTAGTAGTGCGAGTCAGACTCAAGCACGCCTTAAGTATTCCAGACCGAACATCGTTGCGATGAGAAGCTTGCCATATAACATAAAAAAAGGGCAGCTTCAGACTTCAGCTTTTCAAAGTATATCACCTCGATTAAAATGTGATTCTGCTATGGTATGGTTTTTTATTTTGGAATTTGTTACGTTCTGTTGATTGTTTGATTTCTTTATGCTATATATTATTCTTGTTGGAAACTGTAAACAAGGTTTTATGTTATTGCAACGTTAAGGGTGTGTTTGGATTGAGGGTTTAGGAGGGGAAGGGAGGGGAGGGTTTGCTTTTATTTTTTAAATTACGGACATTATAAAATCATTTTTAGAAAATTGAATTAACAACATGATAAATGATCTTATAATACTTCAAGAACACTTAATTTACTTTAAAAAAACATTTTATATTGTTCGTAATTTAAAAAATAAAAGTGAGCCCTCCCCTCCTAAACCCTCCATCCAAACACACCCTAAGAGAATCCTTTTTGATAAGTTGGTAAAGTTCCAAAGCAAAACTGTTAAATGATGAATATTATTTATCGTGCAAGGGGAGCTTAACGCCTTACTGTATTGTCAAAGATCCGCCATGGCGGATATCAGTGGCGGTTTTTGTGCTCTTCGCCATGCCCAATATCGGCCGATATAGCGGGATTTTCGCCCATAATCCAATATAACGGCGCCACAAAGTGGCCGGTATGGCAGGATTTTGGCTCTCCGCCATAGGCAACACTGCTCCTTACTGTAGAAGAAACCTGATAGAAAACACAGATAGAGTATGAAAATAGATTATAAAATGATACCTAGCAGAGACTGCAACAAGCAGTCAGTCTGCAACCAAGGCCAGTGGGCATTCAGATCTGTTTCTAATAGGAGACCTTTTGACTTTTGTACAAAAGGTCTATGTTAGGAGGGGTAATGTATTATGTAGAGATAGAAATGTAACTAACAGTTCAATTCTTGTTATTTTCCTTTGACTTCTGTTGAATCCTATCACTTTCCTATCTACTAGATGCTTACCCATCACATGCTGCTAATTGTTTACACTGTTTCTTTTCTATCTGAATCCTCCACTTTAATCTCCTCTTAGTTCCGATTTCTTCATTGCCTCTTGTACCACTCTCATACATATAAAACTTTTAAAGTAGAGAAATTTAATGGTTTTTTGTTGACTGTTGATTCATTCGCTGCATGTTCCATTGATTTTTCTTTAGGCATTTTTTATAGGATGGAATATGGAAGTAAATGTTGATCTCTTGTCCTTACTTTCAATCCAAATCATGGAAATTTTGGATTTTATTGGTGAATCATTGACTAGTAGAAAAACTTATCCAAAATTCTTTGTTGGTAATGGTCTAGAATATTGTGATGTCTTATATGGTGCCCGTTTCTACAGAATGTTACATGTGCTGCTGCTGCTGCTGCTGCAACCCAAACTGTAACTCGCGATGCTCGCACAATTACGGTTACTCCTGGTAATAAGCCCAACTCTAAAAACTTATGCCCAAAAATGCTGTTAGAGAAAATATATATTGTGTTCGATTGCTAATTGTATTGTTTATTTTATACCGGGACAAACTGGAACTATTTAGCACCTCCAATGTGTTGGCCTCTTCCATTTTCTATACTAGTCATCATGTGCATAATAGTAAATAGTTTATGTATATAAATTTCATTCTTCTCTCTTCTCCCATACATCAGCGTGTCTTTATTGAAATAGCTAAATCAATATTGAAATGTAGGTTTTTTATAAGAGAAACAAATATGAATATTTGATAATTAAGGTATGCACACTCAAATGTCTGTTTTTTTTAAATAGAAGTCATTTGAAGTGCATAAATAATGACTTTCTTGGATCTTTTCCTTTAAAATCATGCATCCTAGTGATTGGTATGACCTACAACCTCCATGACTCGATGGGATATAGTTGGTTTAGGCGATAGAGGTGGTTTTCTTGCTTAATACCTGCAATGCAAAGAAGCTAGATAAGGAACTTAAATGAGTAGCAACAACAGTAAATTTATAAAGGATTTTGATATTAGAAGGTTGAAATAAATGGTTTTAAGTCTGTCTACTTAACTGAAGGGAACTGCGGATTTTTATTTTTTGGTGCTCCTACAATCTTGTTAGTTTTTCCCTTCTGTAGATGGTGTTTTGTAGTCTGTTTCATTGGATGGTTTCGTTGCAGTTTTGTTGGCTTTATTTTCCTCGTCCAAGTGTGTTTGTTTGATGGTTTCTTATGGAGGTTTCTTTTATAGTACTGGAAACATTAACTACAAATTGCACGACTTGCCATTTTGTAAATAAATAATATATAGCATTTGGCATAATATGTGGACGGATACTATTGAAATCCACAACTCAACTCTATTCATTTACCTTTTGTACAAAAATTAGCAATTATGTACATGTAAATGTTGTTTCATCCTTAATTGATCTTTTATTCTTTATGTTTCGAATAAATATATGTTCCATGTCTACGTATACAAATATAATTTGCTATCATTTTCCTGAAATGACAGACAAAAAGATTAGACTTGATGACAATGGGCCTGGATTGCCACCTCGTGACGATGATGGCAACGGTGGTAATGGAGGAGGCGGTGGTGGTAATTTTTCTGGTGGACTAGTGCTTTTGGGTATTCTTGGTGTCCTAGACATTCTTAAAGACATTGAGAGTGAAATTCAACGCAAAGTCAAAGATAGCAGATTTGATCAAGCTTGATAATGGCAGTGAAATTACTTGATAGCATATATACATTTTACCAAAAAAATGGACAGTTAAACTTAGTTATCGATTCAGCTTATGAAAAAAGGTGTGATGTATGGTTTTAAATAATGAGATGTGTAAAAAAACAAATGCCTATTTGTTATCCTAAATGGAATGAACTTACAATCATGGAATTCAATCATCATATTATAGATTAGTTCTAATCTTAGCCAATCCACTCCCATTTTGGGTGGAGCAGATCACTCATTGCAATAGTGAAATTTTGTATTCGTTATATTGGTGTCGGAACCTTATAAAATTGTAACACAGACATCTGATATTGGACAAGCATATCATACAAGCGTTCAGTTTCCTACACTGAGCACAATCTGGTTGCTGCCAAAATGTTGATGAGTGAACCGAGTTTAACTCTTGTACTAGTAGTACTTGTCAATTTTTCCTAAAATACAAGCCACCTTAAAATGTGTAAATACTCAATTTCTAAGCACATTACGGTCTGTCTTATAAGTAAAATGGGACATAACTAACGAAGAAAACAATTACAATCTGCTTTAAATTGTGTTGCATTTTAAGCTATCTCTAATCTTCTTCTCCTGCAGAAGAAATTAATTGATGAAAACTCGTTTGAAATCCATCATTGCATCTGTCTCAGTCATATTGAAATGCATCAATTGAAATTTATCATTGCGAATATTATTTAAAACGCAATCTTTGGGCTGTGGCTCCCATTCTAATAGGTGGTACTGATTTATATTACCTATTCCTTGTGGTTTCGTAGTCCATATAAATCTGCTTCTATGATTTGTTCACTACATAAAATAATTATTAGTTAGTATTATATGAGACAATTGGTTAAGGGACCATATATAACATACAATTTACAAATCGTGCATGCACCTGGTGATCCTCACGTGTGCCATAAAAGATTCTTGGTAGGATGTTTTGTCACTGTTTTGTTGTGTCACCAATAGGCCCGCCTCTTGTTTCTATTTGTTGAGTGCATGCTTAAAGGAAGCCAATATTGATAAAGCTGAGTGACAAATTTCACATGATGGGTGGGTCTATGTGTTTGTGTCGTGAGTATTTGTTGATGGCTCAATAGGCATCTTAAAACGGCTCACTTGACTTGGAAAAAAACGAACGGGAGTTACGACTTGATAGGAATTTACTCATAAAAAGAGACGGTTAAGAGTTACGACATGATCGGGAGCGAAATTGAGGTTTCTGTTGAGCAACTTTTGTGTTTGTTGAGAGAGAAAGCCACCAATTTTGTTCTCATTTGTTTTGGTTGCCCCAGTGTTTTTTCTAGTCTTGTCCATATCTTAACCAATCTGAATATGTACAACTATTTGGTTCTCTATGAAGTACAGAGCCTTTTTCCTACTGTCACATGGAGCCCAATATTAGCATTATGAATATGCACACCTATTTGATCTCTATTATTGATTTCTGCACAATATCAGCATGTATTTTTGAATCTCTACTATCAATCAACTAGGCAGTGAAAGATAAAATAATGATTGGAAAAAGTACTGGAGGCAATAAGAAAACTATTTACAGCATGTATTTGCTTCTATGATTTGTTCACCACATAAAATAATATGGTATCCCTTCGAAGAAAAATTTCCTTCCAAAGTCACTGAATCTCGTTCCCTTTCATAGGTCTACCAAATTTATGACACATTGGCTTTAAAATTGTTCTATAAGTCATTCCAAAGGATATAAGGTGGAAAAATAAAAGAGAATAAGAGAGAGTAATAAAAAAAAGGGTTAAACATGTTTTTAGTCGCTATAAATATACCCACTTTTTGTTGTAGTCCCTCTAAAATTTTCTTTCAACTTTTAGTCCTTGTAAAATTTTCAATCGCTACTTTTGGTCCCTATTTAAAAGTAAATTTTAGTTTTTTTTTTTAATGAAATTGTACATAAATGTGTAGAATATTGTAAAAACCTTTCCAAAAAAAATTAGAATTTTTTAACCAAACATAAATTAAATATGAATTTTTAACCATAAAAAATATAAAAGAGGGACCAAACATAAATTCATATTATATTCATGTTTTGTTAAAAAATTCTAATTTTTTTGGGAGAGATTCTTGTAATATTATGAATTTTTCTGCAAAATTTTATTCAAAAATATGAATTCTACATATGAGTTTACTTTAAAAGAGGGACCAAAAGTGAAGATGCAAAATTTTTTAGGGACTAAAAGTTGAAGGAAAATTTTAGAGGGACTAAAACGAAAAGTTGATATATTTATAGGGATCAAAAACATATTTAAAAGAAGATGAGATAGAAGAGTCACATTGGCTTTAGTGTGTAATTTTGTGTGTTTTAGTGTAATTCTTATATTACTTTCTATCTCATCATTTTGTTATTTTTCTTTTATCGTTGTGTTAATAAAACACACAAAATTACATTAAAACCAATTACTTTTTCATCTTAAAGTCGCGGTATCTCATTCCCTTTCAAAGGTCTTCCAAATTTCTTTGAGGGAGAGGTAAGAAACAATGACTTCAAGAGAAAAGGCTAATCTCCCATATGAACACCACAGAAGAAAACCACGACCAAACTTTTTTTTAAGTGTAATGCAATTTCCTCCTTAAGGTATGATAGTGGAAATTTTAACATAAAAAGAAGATAAAAGTAATTGAAGTATCTTTTGAAACCGAGTAGTAATTAAATTCTAAATAAAGTATTCGAAAATTAGGATTTCAAAATATTCACAACCTCTTCTGCTGCTTCTTTCATAGTTAGGACAAAAGTTATACCATAAGTGACACATTTTAATCTGAATTAGTATAGTATAATTTGAGATTTCCAAAACATAAAAATCCAGCAAGCACTTCATGTTTGCAGAGGAACACTTTCCAAATCTTAGTATAATACAAGTTATTCATACCATATAAAAATATTATTCTTAACACTTAACACAATTTATTTCTACATGGCGCGGATACAAGGTTTTGATTCAAATTCTAGTGTATACTCCAAAGTCGTTTTCTCCTTTACTGCCTGAAAGAATTTTCTTCAAATTGAATCAAGAAAAGTAAGGATTTCAATCAAGCCCACCAAATGGTAGGTTATATGATGACAGCTGAGGTATACACAAATTTTCTTGTCACACAACAGTTTTTTATTTCAAAAAGGGGAACATGATAATCAATTGGATTAGTGTACTAATCATACAATAGAACACATAAAAAATCCGTATATCACCTTTTGTATTTTTTCAGTCAATAATTATCTAAAGTTGGAGACACATTTTGTCGTGTCAAATTCATAGTGCCCATTTAATCCATGCGATGCACGCGAATCTTTGTCAAATGGACACATCAATGGTGGGGTGACTTACTTTTTTTGTTTTTGTTTTACACATTTTTCATCATTTAACAACTCCAATTAATTGAAAAATATTTCATTTTAAATCTTTTATAAATTTTGTGTAAATTTGGCTCAAAAAAGTTTGTGTAATTGTACTAGCAGTCTAGCACCTTGATGGAACTTGATAGAGAGACAAAACGATTCATCGTATTATTATCTAAAATTGTGTTAACTATTTTTTTAAAGTGAAAGTTATGATTGGCATGACATATTATGATCTATTACGAAGGAAGTTTTCTAAGAGAACACCTTTTAATACCTACTTCTATCACTGTATATGCTGAATTGATCTCGTTGTCCCAAGTAGCTTTATAGCTTGTTTGGATGTGCGGTGGAAGCAGCTTTCTCGCGTCTCAAGCCAAAAATTGCCGTGATTTGGAAAAGCTACTATATGTAACTTCGCTGTAAACGTGGCTCCTACCATAATTTTGGCTTGATGTGGAAATTGTATCGTAGAGCCAAACACATGCTTAAATTATTTGTTAAACAAACCTAATTTTGCATGGGGTCGATTGGGATAACTAATGAAAAGAAGAAGTAAATATATAAACTTCATAGAGATACATACTAGACAGATCCGTATACTCTATTGAGATAATTGATAACATGATTCTCGCTCGGAAAAAAAAACTTGAGTTTGATTCTTAAAATTTTAGTTTATAACAAGTTTTAAGGGCCTAAGTGATAGAAAATATATTGGAGAACATGTTATGATTATTGCTACAAATTATAATGGATAAGAAGAAGAAAAAAAACATAATATATATGGCTAATTATTTAGTTACAGGGAACCCACATGAGTTGGTCTAATGTCATTGGTTTGAGACAGGAAGTTTACTGCTCTTCAAGGTCTTAGTTCATGTAGGACAGAATTAACTCTAGCTTCTCTTGATGAAAACTAGCATGACTAAATACTTATGAAATAGTATATGATTATAATCCATGATAAGGCAATGTTCTTAGCAGATTGATTAAGGTAGAAACTGAAAATTGTACTAGCAAAACTAAATGTGTAACCGCCAAAAAAAAAAAATGTTACACTTCGTAAGAAATAATTTATATTTGGATTTTTTTTTTGGCTCGTGTAATATATTCTTATTTGTTTTGTTTTAGTTCTTGTAAAGAGTCTTTTTTTCGAACACATATTAAAACTTAATGCAAATTTTAAGATGAGTCATATTTAAAATCTATAATAGTATTTTAGTTAAATTACTAAATTTTTGTTTAAATTTGTTTTTCAAGCCCTTAGAAAACAAAATTATTTATTAAATTAATGTGATCGATTTTGTTCAATATGTGTTTTCAAATGATTATAAAGCCAATCAATGATTTAATTGTTGTTGAGGCAATATTAATTTTAGATAAGCTTTTATTAACTTTATCTTTAAAAATAATAATATAAAGTCATTTTATTAAGTGAAATTTTTAATATGTTTTAGTGGTCTAATAGATTGTATTGGTTGCGGAAAATGTATCATGAATTAAACACGCATATATATAGCTAAAAAATCATAATTAAATATATTTATTTTGTGGTATTACTAATAAAATATAATATGATGTACATTTTTCTATGATGTCTTTATACAGAATAACAGTGTGTGAAATTTTTAATACTTTGGACAAAACACATACGACACCCTATTCTCTTAAAAAGAAAAAGTGATTATGATCGATGCTCATAGAAAAAAGCAAAAAGAATAGTATATAAATCTGTACCACTAAAAAACAAGAGCTTAAAAAGAAAGAAGAAAACAAATTAAGGAGGAGTCTAGCCAGAGTGAGTGACTGCAGCTAATTGCCATTGAAATTGTTAAGGTAGATTAGATTGAAGCCTCCCACTTGCTGCGGCTGATGTGTTTTTTCCTTTTTCAACTTCTTGAAAGTATGTGTCTACAGAAATAAGGGACATTGAGACCCCACAAGATGAAAAAGATGGTAGAAGTACTCACTAATGAGATAAATATATGTTGACAAAGAAAATATTTCATAATCATATTAGGTTAACACATGTGGCCAAGAGGATCTTTAGCTCGTTTTATACTGCATGGTATGGATTCTCTCGTGTGTAATTTACAGATGAGAGGGCTAAGTGTGATGTCTCTCGGTATTCCTATAACATATTTGAGATTAAGTGTTACACTTGAAAAATGTTACTAAATGAAGAAAACTGTTGCTATTTCAATTTACTAACATTTATTTAAATAATTTAATTTTGATGTATTTTATTGACACATGAGATAAACTTAAAAAGGAACAAGTTAATTTTGATGTATGTCATTGATAAATCAAATGATTTAAGATCAATGTGAAATTTCATAAATATAGTCTATATTTTAATAATTTTCATTCTAACAATGGATTTTGTAACATGAATATAAGATAAAGAATTATCCTATGTGTCATAATATTAAGTTTGACACTATGATGTCAATTAATCATGTTCATATGCGTGTGTTTGTGTGTGTATAATGTCTGATTTTTATCGAACACTTCATTTTTTGAGTGAGTTTTCTAAATATTGTTAAACCCACGGTTTACTTAAATAGGAATATATGGCTTGACCGGTCCAATAAGATTAACACAACCCAAACTACCGACTACATGATTGTTGAGAATCGTTAACCACACCGAATTTGAAATAACTTTGACTCAATTTTGAGAAAATTCAAGTCTCGCAATGGAAAAAGATAGTTTTAAAAGAGTTTATAAAGTTTGACACGCTTCAACATAAAAACCTAATTTTATAAGAATGATTTAGACTCAATATAGTGTATGTTCGTTATCACAATGGCTTTGTCAAAAATGCGGTGGACCACCATGATTTTCAAAATTTACCTTTGTAGCTTTAAAAAATCATTGTAGTTCATCGTGATTCTAAGATAAAACCACCTTAAAAACAAACACACACATCAAGATCTAATATGGTACTCCCTTCGTCCTAAAATATAAGCAAAAAAATCACATTTTCTTTGTCTCAAAATACAAGCAAAAAAGACCAATTTTTATGCTATTATTATGTTTTTTCAAGAAAATCTTCTTTTTCAAAGTAAAATTAAATGCAAATTGCATTGAATTTGTTTACCTTTTTATTCTCTCCATAATCATTAACCAATGAGAATTGATTTTACTTTTTTCCATGAAACTTATTCCAAGGAGAATACAAAAAATTATACCTCAAATTACTATGTTTTAACTTTCTTAATAAATGTGAATTGGTCTTTTTTGCTTATATATTGAAACGGAGGGAGTATGAAAGCTTGTCCATCTTGACCACCCACCAAATTATCAACGCATCAAGTTCAATTGTATTTAATGTGAGGGTCTTGAAAAAGAAAAAAAAACTCAAGTCTACATTGCAAAAAAGAGATTAGTTAAACCATTTTCAACAATAAAAACATACTAGGCAAACCTAATCTATAATTGCGAAATGAAATAATTTTGAGTCAAGCAGCCACATTAGTAAAAAGTTCATTTAAACTCTTTACTTGGTATTCCCCCTAGCTAATATTAATGGCCAATATAATTTGACCAGAGCTGGTCCTATAAGGTGTGACACTAGAATGATACAGCTCATATATTGAGAAAGAAAGTTGTTGCCCTTGATCACCACATCTAGATAGATACCATGCCATGCACTATTGACTGGCTCTTTTAGCTTTGTGGGATTTGTAAGTATCGTATAATGCTTACAAAATTGAAGTGTCACATAAAGGGTTTTTAATTTTTCTGGGCTACAATAGTGATAACTCATAGAAGGTGCATCAATATTGACAATAGTAGATGCTTTAGGCACCATGTGATGTGTCCAAAAAGAAGGGATTCTCTTTAGTGTGTTTGGTATCACGGTGGCTACGTTAGAATCATGATGATCCACCGTGATTTTACAGAAGTTACAAAATGTAGCTTTTAAAAAATTACGGTAAATCACCGTGATACTGGAGATATCTACTATGATACCAAACATAGGCTTACTCCATGACTTCTGTTTTTAACATTAATTGATTGATAGCTTCAATTAAAGATGGCAATTAGCTAGATATGTTTATGTCGGGTGTAACATCGTTTGTTCATGGACAAGATCATTAAAATTTAAAACTACTCAAGTCATTTCAATTTTCGGTGTCTAACAAATTATTCAACTACCCATCATGGGAATTAAACAAAGTTGTCAAATTTCAACAACTAAAAAAGTTGTAAAAATTAAAATTTCAAGCTTGGCAATAGTTGGATGGCCCTATGAATCCAAGACTTTTCAATCTTGCTTGTTTTGATTGCAATAATGCAAAAATATTGTCTTGTTAAATAATGCAATTTGCACGATTGCAATGTCTCTTTCGTCGCTTATTAGACTCCCTTCCCTAACTGATTGATCTTTCTCTCTCTATCTGGCGCTCTTAAATATTTTGATTTTTTATCCTTTAGATGAATGCATCTCTTTTATATCATCTTTAAACGGATTGAATAATTTTGATTATACGTGCTCAATTTCTTATTTTTAAGTGTAGGGTGATGTAAATGGAGTCTGCCAAAGTCATGGTTGGTAGGAATTATGCTTTAACATTTTTGTGAAATTAAAATTAGCAAATGTACATATCACATTAAACACACCTCAAACAATACAAACTTATTTAACTTGCATTTAGTTCTCTTCATCCATTTCTTAACTTCAACACTTTTTTTTTTTTTGTCAAGTAGCATAGTGGCTAGAGCTCACACAATTTAATTGTGGAGAAGTAGAGTGTATGGGGTTTGAACCCCAACATCTGCATATAATATACAATATCTCTACCAACTGAAGTAAGTTCATGGGGATAACTTAACACTCTTTTAATAAGTCAAAAAACGTGCAGTTGAGAAACATAATTATGTGATGTAATCTTGTTTTTGAAGAAAATAAAATAACTTTCGATAGTTACTAGTCGAATTACTTGTTTTACTTTTTAGTTTGGCAACAAGTGATAAATATTATATCGGATCAGATAACGAGTGTCATGTATCTGAGAATCGCAAGTGTTTAGATGTTTTGGATAAAGATAATACACACTAGAATAAATAAAAAATGGATATGTACTCTATTAAATATGTGATTGCTAAAATACTAACAATATTAGGATTTAATCACTAATATCCCCAAATCAAAAAGTAAAAAATAACTACTCAATATTAGTGCTAATATGAGCACGTCTAAAAATAAATGTGTTATACATATACATTGAGTTAGTATATAGCCAATCTCTCAAGAAACACTTTCTTCTTGTGTTATTTTTTGAGGTGAGTGCAACTAGTTATGTGACAAAATCTTTTTTAGGGTGAGTGCAACTAGTAACCATGTGAATGAGTTAAAAAAATTCATTATTTGATATTAAATAAAAATTATTCAAAAATAATTTATTGAAAGTATAATATCATTCATTCGATCTCAAATCAATAACCGAGATTAATCACCCAATATCATTGGATGATTTTGTTGGATCCCACTCCTATCTCTATGGATAGATTTGAAGTGGTAGAAGGTCCCAAAGCTAGGATGATAGGAAAGTATTGAAGGTCCCACGTTGTCGGGTTGATGTATCATGGGGTAACACATTGAGAAAGACACGTTAACAGCAGCTTCTGTGGTTCTCCTTTCTCATCCCCACATAGATCTTTAATCAAATATTTTCTTTTTCTTAAATATATGTGTTAACTTTTTTTCCCACTTATCATTTTCAATTTCATTTTTGACCCTTTCTTTTCCTTAATTAAAAAACACACGAGTCATATTTGATCGAGCCAACACGACCTAAAGTATGGGTATCTACCAGACATTGATTGTGCCAATACCATACAAGTGTGTCGTTTTGTAGTGTTGTATGACCACTTATGTTTTTTGGCTATACTTACAATTGGTGAGCAAGTACTGGAGTTTAAGCACTAACTCTTTTTCTCATAATAAATCCAAGTACCCACCATTGTCAAACTATATCGTCTTGTCCTTAATTTTTTGTTCTAGCTCTTGATTCTGTCAGATGGGTTTAATTTGATGTTTTGTGTGGTTCCTTGCCCGAGTGGTAACGGTATTCATAACTGAAGTTGTCCTTTCTATTGCAAACATTTGTCACACATATTAGGCTGCATCATAGATTTATTGCACACCCACACGCACATTCAATATTTCATGTGACTAATTAAAATAAGAAGAAAATAATTGGATTAGGTCTAGCGGAAGATATCAGACTCTAAAAACCTTTTGAGTCAAGGTTTAAATAGCGGAAGATATCAGACTCTAAAAACCTTTTGAGTCAAGGTTTAAATATCGGATGAGAGAGATCTAAACATTTTGTATCCTATATGCTTAGAATAAAAGGTGGATAGTCATTTTCACCTCTAAATGTGTAACGGGCTACCATAATAATTTTTTAATGTATCAAAATTTTAAAATAGTCGTTAATTGTGTATTACGTTAATTAAAATAATCTTTGACGTAAAAATGCTATGTTAATACTGTTGTATCAGTTCCTCAATATACTTATTTATTGTCATATTAGTCTTACAAGTACTTATTTATTATTATATCAGTCTCTATAAAAAAAAGAGTTATTATTAATATTGAACAACTATAAATTAGTCTTACAAATACTATTTTAACGTCATGAATTATTTTCACTAATGAATTGCACAATTATAAACTATTTTGGAATTTCAATACATTGAAGAACTGTTGTGTCTACTCGTTACACATTTATAGATTATAATGACTATTTGCTCTTTTAATAAATTTAGGTGAAGTGAAAAGAATGTATTTGGAAAAAAAATAATATACAACTTCATGGGGGAATAAAAAAAACCAAAAATCATGCAGAAAGTCAAATGTTACAAAAGTTCTATTCAACCTCGTGTGATATTTCTAAAATTTATATCTAATCGGTGTGAAGTCAGAAACATGTTTTCCTTCAAAATCTGTGTTATTAAAGTTGTGATACAAAAGTCTTCAATTTCATCACCCTAATGTTTGGTCAGATACGTAGATCATTCTTAATATTGTACTTGTTGTGATTGTCATCTGAAGCCCAGCATTTACCTCTATCTTTGGAGTTTGTTGCGCTACTATTAAACTATCATTTTGACCTGGAGAATCTACATGGAGTGATTATTAACATTATTTGCTTCTTGAACCAAAGAAGAGGGTTGTTAATGAGCATTTTTTGACATTGCAATCTGGTCTATATTATTTTCACAAGTATAGTGGAAAGAAGATGAACCTTCTTGTGCTTTATTAGCATTTGATGCATCATTCGTTGTGTACAACAGAAATATTAAACACTTACAAAAATTATCCTACATAGCATTGTGCATTTTAAAAGTTTGATTATGAATGCATATGCCCCTAGTCTTGGCAATTGAAAATTTTCATAAAAAAATAATTGAAAACGAATTGGACTTGTTCCTTTTATATGGTCAAGTATTACAACAACTTATAGAGAATTGTTGTCATCACTTTTAATTTTGTTCATTCCCTTAATTCAACATGAGTTAACTTATGTTCGACGTTTTTCAGCGTGAGTTAACTTACGTTGCCACTTTTTCGGTGTGATTGAACTGATTTTAAAAGTGTTAGCGTAAGTTAACTTTCACTGAAAAATCTCACGCTAAATTAAATGAATGAGCAAAATGAAAAATGAGAAGAGCAATTCTCCAGCTGTTTGTTTAAAAAAGTCTGAAACCAAAGTAGGAGAATCAAGATTATAGTTAAAACCCTATATGATCCTACTCGTAGAACTTGTAGGGCTAAATTTTCTATTATGTTTCATTTTATGATTACTTTTGAGGGGTTGAGATAATCCATCATGTCCATTTGGTGGCACCTATGTAAAACTAAATTGAGTTCACGCTTTTTAGTGGAGCCTAACAATGTAGGGGCTTTTTAACGCTTTGTCCAAATTGTTGAAGTCTATGATTAAACCCTTAATCCCTTTCCTATTTTTGCCAATCTTGCTTTTTCTTGACATATAACTATGCCAACGAATTTTATTATATGAAGTATAAAATTCGTATAAAATACACAAGCACAACTAGATGATAGAATTTTCAATCATGAATATGAATACTCTAATAATTCACCAATTTTCTTTTCTAGTTTATCAATGAATAGGGTCCACACAAATTGGTCTCATTGTTAAGGAATTTTTTTCACAAATAGCACAAGTCATAAGTCATTGCATCGTGAGAATCCAAAGCCAAACAAAGTTTGAAGACGACCCTCAACTGCCAGATTAAAACATTTTAACAATTTTCATTAGAGCACCAAAAAGTAAATGTCCACCCATAAAGATTGACTTTATGACTTAATCAAACGCAAACAAATCAAAAATAAGCAACTTTGGGTTTCTTTGTTTCACTCCAATAATAGGCAGAATTTCAATCTAATGGACCATTTGCAATAAATGTTAATGAATGCACATCACACAAGCAAAGAAACCTTGAAAAGAGATAAGGCATGGCAGTTATGTTATTGATGGAAAAAATTTATGGTATTTTTTTTAACATTAATTTATTTTAAAACAAATTAATATAAAAATATGACATAATATTGATTGATTTGACGATGACTCGATGAGCACATACCCAACCGAATTCAACGGATGTCATTGTGTTCACATTTCGTATATTGTATTTTCTGTTTACTTATTGGTTAAAAAAAATGAAAAATAATTAAGAAGAGTATTCCTAGTAAATTAATAAAGTTGAAAAGAGACAAGAATTTTGTTCAGAAGAGTCATGTATATAGAATAGATGTAATCTCTATTTAGTAAAAGTAAAGGTGGATAACGAATAAATTAATTGATAAAATATGAACTAACTAAAAATAACTTAATTGAAATGTTTGATAAAATTTGTAGTTCTTATTTTTTTTTGTGGTGGTTTTTTTTTTGTTTTGGTGAATTAGTAGTTCATCGAATTAATGAATGTCTAGTTAAAAAAAGTTAATGAATATAAAATGACATAAAATAATAATTTTAATTAATATTGAAATTTACTAACTTATTTATTTTGGTAAGGTAATGAACTTTACTAAACTTATTTATTTTGGTCGTAAAATATTATTGCTTTAAGCTCGAAAATTAATTTTGTCAAATACAACCATAATAAATTTAATTGGGATCACACTTAGGGCAAAACTTATGCCCAATAATATTCATTATGTCTTGTTTATGTGGGATTTATGCTCTCTACCTACAAAACTTATGCCCAATTCATTAAGAAAAATAAACAAATTGAATCTTCTAATCCTAATTATCATGTACTACTGTACTTGTGGGCTGCGTCTAGGGTGCGCAAGTGGTTAACATCGCGCACCGTACACAAGTTGGTGTTGCGGATAGATATTGAGTGTCCATGGAAATTTATCATGTATTGCACACTATGAACCATCCTCTCTTCTCCCTCACCGCACCTCCTTCCTCCATCTCCTATCAAGATGATGTCGTCGCGGACGGCAGACACCAAGGCTTACGTCGCTGATCTTCCATACTTGGGCTCCAATATCAGTATAGCTAACTTTGATATGGTCACTCTGTTTACATTTTTGCTTTTAAAAAAATTATTTTATTTAAAGGTCTTGGTAACATTTGCTATAAGAAAACATGTTAAAGAATATAAAAATAGTAATTTTACATTGAAAACAAAAATATTTTGCCTTTTAAAAAGTTTTTTTAAAGAACTCTTAAAAAGTTGAATGTACGACTTTACGAAATTTCTATATTGCATTTTTTTAATGTGTCCTGGACTCCTGGTGGTACATGTTAACATTTTCCTTATTTAAAAAAAAGTTGGATGTTGATATTTTTTTTTTTGAGTAAAAAGAAAAAAAAACGTTGTGAAAATCATGTATGATATGTAGAATACTCATCAAAGTTTGCTCTAAAATTTTCATTTGATATTCTAGTCATTCTTTAATTTCTTTCTCTATTTTCTTTTTGCGCTTTTAATATGTTATTTTAGGTAAAACATTCTCCTACGGAAAGGGAGAGACATATTCCACTACTGTAGATGTATGATGGTGGTGTAAAATAAAATAGGGTTTGACTAAAATAAAATTTGCAGTACATTGGACTTAAAAATACACATAAGTAAAGATAAGGGAATTGGAAAATTTGCAATTTTGTTGTGACAATGATGAGAATCAAGATTATATATACGCAGGTGGGCACAGGATAAGCACGTGGAAGCTGCTTTTATAATTGCACGCTGCCAATAGCATGTCTAGTTGCATAAATAAATCCTCGAACATATTATATTCTTCTTTGAAATATTAGCAAAGATTTGCTGGAAAACAAAAAAGTTGCATAGTTTTACCATGAGATACGATTTTCTATATGAATGGTTGGCTGCTTCTGTATTGGGAGTGTATTAGGGATCTAAATGGATATCCTTGGATGCGGATAGTGTGATATTCGTGTCCGCTCAGTTGGATAAATATGAAATCCGTACCCTATTCATATCCGCGCAGATATTCGTTTAACGTGGATTTTGATTTTGAGGTATCCGCTGGTTTATTCAGATATCCATAGATAACATTTATAAAAATAAAATAAAAAATTTGTTTAATTTTTTTAGCTAAAATTTAGAAACAAAGGTTCTTCACATGCATTTTTTTTAGCGAAACATAATATTAATACATTACAATAACAACAAAGATCATTGACTCAACAAAAACATAAATAAAGTCTCTTACATTTAATAAAAATAAAGTTCTTTGATTTAACAAAAACATAAGTAAAGCTCATCATATTCAACAATAACAAAGCTCTTGTTTCAACAATCCCAACCACTTTCATTTTCTTTTAAAGGAGTGTAATAACTAACAACACTCACAATAAGTAGGTTTTTCTTAGAAAGTTGAATGATATTAAGGTTATTTATTAAATGACTCAAGATCTTACTGGTCCTAAGATTAAAGTGTTAAATTACATTAACACCCTAGGAACTTTGACCATAGGGCACATCAATAACCACTTTTATTTTTAACTGGGGCTTGGGTTTAATTTCTATATTATTATTATCTTTAGTCTGACTCTCATATCATGTTTAACGGTCTTAGATCTTACCTAAAAACTACTCAAAAAATGGTGTTTATCTGCATATATACATCTTAAAACACAAGGTTATTGACAATAGTCCATTTTAACTAAATTGAGTCTTGTCCACATAGTTTTAGTATGTCAAATGTGAGTAAGAGTTTTATATTGGATGGAAAAGCAAATGTTGGAATATCATATAAATGAGATGACTCGTAAATTTAATATCTTAAAATTTTTAGTTAAGATTTGGTGTCTAATTCCACTTATGCGGTTCTTTGATCCAACAATGGTATCAAAACTGATAGTTTCGATTGAATTGTTATATTGAAAGTCGTTCTGAAAATGCAGTGGTCAACCGACATGTTTAGTTGATATTGCGCCAACGGTAGTGCAAGTGTATTTGGATGAAAGAACCTTGGATAGAGGGGGAGCAATCCTAAATCATGTGATGTATTCACATTTTCAGGAGATATCATCAGTATGTCAAGTATGGGTTAGAGTCTCACACCAGATAAAAAAGTGAATGTTACACATCATATAAGTGAGATTATTCAAATACATAATATCTTAAAATTTTGGTTAAGATGTCTCCTTCGATCTACTTATACGCTTGTTCATATGCCCATGTGATGTTCCTATGTTGTTTTAGGTTCCCTCGTGATCCAACACATAAGCCATGAAAAGGGCAGCTTGGTTTTTTTTTCTGTGTAGAATTTGTGTTGTATAACATATTTTTTTGCATGTGTTTTATAAACGTGGATAATTTACGTTGAACAATAGTCTTTTAATTTGTAGAATTTACATCTAAAAATAAAATATCAAATAGTTTATAGCTGAAATGAGACATGGGTGTGTTTGGTTTGTAAAACAGTAAGTACAAAATAGGACAGTACAACACAAGGCAGAACAACACATGACAAATTTTTATGGCATTGAGTGATTTTTTGTTTTATACAATTTTTGGGGAACAAAATGCTATTTTGGTATTTTAGACAAAGTTGTGTTGTGGAATAAAAAGTTGTGGTTTGGTGAGGGACAAAAATATGAGTTTTTGTCTTGTCCCTTGCCTCCAGTTTGTCCTGTACCTGAAACAGTTTTACAAATCAAACACTGGACAACTAGAGTTGTTCTGTCATGTCCTTCATTTTATAGCAAATCAAACGAACACATAGTATGTTTGAATCCGCACTCTAATATATTAATATCCCTTCAATTTCTTTCGATCAAGGTTGTATCCAAAAAATTACTCTCTCCCATCATGTTTTGCTCATTCTCAACTGTACTTCCAAAAATGTCCTCTTAAATGCAACGTTATTTAAGTCACATTGAAATACAACCTACGCGACTTAAGTCACGCTGAAGGTCAACGTGGGTTAAGTTATGATGCTTGTTCTTTTAAAGATCAGACAACAACTCATTTCTTCATTTTCTCTTTTATGTCTAAAATCTCCAAAAATTCTCTCAAATCAACCAAAACTCTAATTTCTTCAAGTTGAAATCAAACAACATTCCTAACAAGTAAGTTTTCATAATTAAATACTATTAATATTTTATGTTTATATGTTAGATTTTTCCTCTTAAATTAGATATTGATTAGTTTAAGGGTTTGTTTAAATTTTGATTTTTTTCACAAGAAATTATACAATGTTTACATGTAAATGACTTATATTGTTTAATTGTTTAGATGCTTACATGTTTATGTTGTAGTTTTGAGTTTCAAGGTTTATGTATAATTTGCACTCCAAGTGTTTGATGAAATGTTTGAATGAGTTTTTCATTGATTGTTTAATTTCTTATGGTGTGGTGTAGACCTGAAACAATGGACAATTTATTCAGCGCTCAAGTACGCTCTACGATGGAAACCCTCATTTGTTCAAGGTTCGGGTCGATGTCACGCTAAAGGATATGAAGGATCAACTAAATGAAATCAATCAAGGACTCAACCCCAGAGACACAAGGAGGGTGAAGGACCTTCAGTATGCACGTCCTGGTTATTTGCAGTCCGAAAAGATAATGCTGACAGACGATGACTGCGTGAGGAGCATGTTCTCCATATATCGTCAGCACCGCATGTTCCCGAGGATTGAGATGGAAGCTACGTTGTTAAGATCGCCTGGAGATATTCTCAAGAGTTTGATTATGCCACAAGATTATGTTTAGGCAACATCATTATTATGTAGTGTCTTTATTTTGTTGGAATTTAGGTTTAATTCATGAAAGTTTATTAGAGATGATGGTATTAAAGTGTCTTATACTTAGCGTAATGATTTGCAACATCTTTTAAAAAGTCAAAAGAATGAAGAGAACACAACTTGTATTTTACCAAATCAAGTATATATGTTTTCACATCGAATTCCCTTGTTAGTTGGCAGTGCAGTAGGATTAATTCAAAAGAATATATTGGAATACATTCATTTTTGTTACTACTCATTTTATATGAGGGAATTCGATGTGATAACCTATATAGTTGATTTGGTAGAATATAAGTGTTGTGTTCTCTTCATTCTTTTAAGTTTTCAAAGGATGTTGTAAATCTCTACGTTAAGTATAAGACACTTTAATCCCAACATTTTGAGCAAACTTTCAAGAATATAATTTAAACCCAACATCATAATGATACCACATATTTAAGGAGAATGTACTGTAACGTAGATGAAATTAAAACTAAATAAAATTGTGTGTTTTTTGAATTGATTTCGTGTACTTGTGCAACTTTATTCGAATTTAGTCAATACACAACTTTATTCAAATTTATTCAATGGACAACTTTATTCAAATTTATTCAATACCAAAATGCACAACATATCAAAAAACATAAAAACATCCAAAAAAACCAAGACATTGCAAGTCATTACATTTAATCATCTCTCTCGTCACATAAGTCAATTGGGTTGTCCTCGAAAGTTCCTGGGGCACCTGCTTTTGATCGAGGACCAAAATAACAAGTCCTTCCGTTCCTCCTCAGCCTAGAATGATTGGACACCAGCATCATTGAATTGTTTTTCTTACGAAACCATCACATTCGATTTTGTGCCATGTCACAGTCGATTTTGCTTTCTTCTTGTCACCCTCCTTTTTCAATTGAACACCACGCTAAGACATATCTACACAATGCAAACATGAGAGATCAAAACCTACTCTAATCCTAAAAATTCTACCACAAATTCCTAACAATTTCAAACAATTCCTAACAATTTCTACAACAATTCAATCAATTCTACTCTAATCAACAATTTCTACTCTAATCAACATCTAACAATTCAATAAAATCATAAACATCTAACATCATAAAATCAAAAATCAAAAATCAAAAAAATCTAGATATGTGACAATTTATCCAAAAAAATCTAACAATTCAATAAAAAAAACCAATGCACTAGGATAATAAACACTTAATTTTGGGATTGTAATTGGCGTTGAATGGCTTAAGTTTGGAGAAAACCGCAACAATGGAGCTCAAAACCGCGACAATAGAGCTTTGGAAATTCCTATGGTGTTGTTCTGTTTTTATAATAACCCAACGTGAGTTAAGTCACGCTGACTTAAGTCATGTGTCGAACGTGACTTAAGTCATGCTGAGTTATACACCGGCGTGAGTTAACTCACGCAGAAGTATTTTAGGTAGTTCAGTTGGGAGTGAACGTTTTTTGTTGGGAGAAGAGCAAATTTCTTGTATATATGGTACAAAAGAGATAAAACATTTACCATGAAATAAGTCTAGAGGAGAGTTAAAGGTGAAAATTAGGAAACATGAAATAATAATAATAATAATAATAATAATAATAATAATAACAATAATAATAATAACAATAATAATAATAACAATAATAATAATAATTAGAGCATCTATTCTCTTAATTTTTTTTTAATAGGCAATCTCTATTCTCTAAAATTACATTACCCTATGATATTTTTGATTTAAAATGTCAAAATCACTGAAGGTTATAACTATTTGACTGAATGGACATAACTTAGGTGTGTTTGATCTTGTATGTTTCTTTCATACCATTAATGTCATCTATCCTACCTATTTAAGCTACTATTATTATTTTTGCTCCTACAACTACAAAGCCTCTTCCTTACCTTTCCTTTCCCCTTGCAAATTATACACCTTCTTCTCTCCACCAAAGAAATTCTATCTTTGCTTTATTTTCTTCTTTTATATTTCTAAGAATTCTGAACTTTTCTTGAAATCCTCATACACTCTGAGAACACTGTCGGTTCAGTATCATCTAGTGTCCACTTGAGCTTGCTTAGCAAATAATAAATATTCTTCATCTTGATATTTGTGTTGTACTTATTTTCTTTTACTATCTGTAAGGTGCACTTGTTCAGTGTTCTTCTACACTGAATTATTATGCAAGTGGCTAGTTTTGTTTAACACATGATTTAGAAGAAGGTAAGAAACTTAAAGCCATGAAGTTTATGAAACTTGGATCTCGTCCAGATACTTTCTACACTTCAGAAGCTATAAGGTAAGACATTAACAAAAATAAATTTCATCTTTGTTCTTGGATGATGCATCTCATTTTTGGCTTCTTTAATTTTGTAACATGGTTTCTTTTCTTTGTATATGCAGGACAATCTCTTCTGAAGTTTCTAGTGATCTCATAATTCAAGTAAGGGGAAGTAGATATCTTCTTCACAAGGTATGTTTCTTGAAAGTAGAATAAACTCATCAAGTTTCTTTTATTTATTTATTTATTCAATTGTATATTTCTATGTAGTACTGACACTTCAAATTGAAGGCTTCTCAGTCAGACACTTACACGACACCGGCACATATTGTTACATTCAGAAAAAAATCTCAAATTATTATCTGTATCAATGTGTTAGTATCAGTGTTGTCTCTGGGGTCCGTGTCAGTTCTTCATAAGTGTATAATTTTACTTTGGTAACTTATCTGAAGTTCATGCTGATGTTTTTCAGTTTCCCCTGCTGTCCAAATGCTTATGCCTGCAAAGATTATGCTCAGAATCACCTCCTGATTCATCTCATCACCAAATAGTTCAACTTCCTGATTTTCCGGGTGGAGTGGAAGCATTTGAGTTGTGTGCTAAGTTCTGCTATGGAATACAAATTACTCTAAGTCCTTACAACATTGTAGCTGCAAGATGTGCTGCTGAATATCTCCAAATGACAGAAGAAGTTGAAAAAGGAAACTTGATTCACAAGCTTGAGGTTTTCTTCAATTCTTGCATCCTCCACGGTTGGAAGGATACCATAGTAAGTCTTCAGACCACAAAAGCGTTGCATTTGTGGTCGGAAGACATGGGAATTACCAGCAGATGCATTGAAACTATTGCGTCAAAAGTCTTGAGCCACCCTACAAAGGTGAGTTTGTCACATAGTCATTCTAGAAGGGTGAGGGATGACATATCTTGCAATGATACAGAAAGTTTGAGAATCAAATCAGGAAGTAAAGGATGGTGGGCTGAAGATTTAGCAGAACTTAGCATAGACCTTTATTGGAGAACAATGATAGCAATCAAATCTGGTGGCAAAGTTCCTTCCAATCTCATTGGTGACGCATTGAAAATTTATGCATCTAGATGGTTACCAAATATTTCCAAGAACGGAAATAGAAAGAAGAATGTTTCACTAGCCGAGTCTGAGTCTAACTCAGACTCGGCCAGCGAAATAACTTCAAAGCATAGGCTGCTATTGGAGTCAATAGTAAGCTTGCTTCCAACCGAAAAAGGCGCTGTTTCATGTAGCTTTCTTTTGAAACTATTGAAAGCATCCAATATTCTCAATGCTTCTTCATCTTCAAAGATGGAATTAGCAAGAAGGGTAGGACTTCAATTGGAGGAAGCCACAGTGAATGATCTATTAATACCTTCACTTTCTTATACAAATGATACACTCTATGATGTTGAGTTGGTGATGACTATATTGGAACAGTTCATGTTACAAGGACAAAGTCCACCAACTAGCCCTCCGAGATCGTTGAAGACTTTTGAAAGAAGGCGATCGCGTTCGGCTGAGAATATTAACTTTGAATTACAAGAGAGTAGGAGGTCCTCTTCGGCATCACATAGTTCAAAATTGAAAGTGGCAAAGCTTGTGGATAGGTACCTTCAGGAAGTTGCAAGAGATGTGAATTTTTCATTGTCAAAATTCATTGCTCTTGCTGATATTATACCAGAATTTGCAAGATATGATCATGATGATCTCTATAGAGCTATTGACATTTATCTCAAGGTAAAAATCATTCCTATAAAATGTTTATTGTATTTGTTTCAAGTCACTCCATTTAATACCTTGATAACAAACTATTAATCACTAACATTTGCCAATAAAAAAATACACACATAAAAACATGTGATAGAGAAGAAAAAAAGTGGCAGAACATAATTCACACTTCATTTTCAAATTCTAGGATATGAAACAGAATTAGTGGATAACCAACTCTCTTGACCTTAAAATATTGTCTTATTCAACATTTATTGGAAGTTAGGTGTGGACTGACCCACCAGAAATTTTAGCCTGACTGACTCCTTATCTTGACTGAGATATAGTTGCAGTATGTACTCAGATAATTTGATAACTCATTTGGCTAAAAACGTGAAGAAAAATTTCTTGTCAAAACTGTTACAGAGTTCCATCATAGATCCAGTACTATGTCCTTCACATGAATTGATAGTGTGTCTCTTCAATTTTCCATCACAAATTTTGTCCATTCATGAACTCTATAATGATGTAACATGTACTTTCAAGTTCAGGTTTTTTTATTTTTATTTTGGCTATACAAATTAGTAAATTTTAATATAATTTAGTTTTCAAGGATTGAATCCAGAACCTACTGTTTAGAACTCATTCGGTGTCTCTTACCTCACCAACCGAGCAACCATGTTCAATTAATATAGAACTAATAAAAATTAGGCCATGGAAGAAAATTTTCTACCATGAGACGATATTGTAATGATTGGACTTACTCTTGTCACAAATTTCACGCATTCACGCAGTCAGTTCATTGGTAGCTGTTGGATCAAAATTTGACGGTCCATATTTCCAGCTCGTTATTTTAGAGTTAAAAAAATTTCATAACAAATGTGCTGACGGTGCGAATACGTGAATATGTGACTGCAGGCGGCAGCAATAGATTTATTATTATTATTATTCTTGCTAAAATTTATGTATTTCTTAACTTGAAACATGCAGGCTCATCCAGAACTCAACAAGAGTGAAAGGAAAAGACTATGTAGAATTCTTGACTGCAAAAAGCTCTCAATGGAAGCGTGCATGCATGCAGCGCAAAATGAGCTACTCCCATTAAGAGTTGTTGTTCAAGTTCTGTTCTTTGAGCAAGCTAGAGCAGCATCAAATGGTGGCAAAGTAACAGAATTACAAAGCAATATCAAAGCATTGCTTACAACACATGGTATTGATCCATCAAAACATACAACAACACAGTTAAGCTCTACTACAAGTATTCAAGGTGAGGATAATTGGAGTGTTTCTGGTTTCAAGTCACCAAAATCAAAGTCTTCAACTCTAAGAATGAAGCTAGCTGAGGATCATGATGAATTTGATGAAAATGGTTTGGTAAATGATGATGGAATTGGAAGAAACTCTAGATTTAAGTCCATTTGTGCTCTTCCTACACAACCTAAAAAAATGCTTAGTAAATTGTGGTCTACTAATAGAACTGCTACTGAAAAAAATTGAATATGAATTAAGTTATGTTAGTTTTTTCATGTTGGTAAGGGTAATTTAGAGGGTATTATTAACATATACTCTATTTTTGTTTTATGCAAAAAGCCTTGTAACTTGTAGGAAAATCCACAAGAATCTTTTAATGTATGTGCATGGTTGATGTAACCTATAATAATAATAATTTTGAGGGAAAATCTCTTTGGTAATTAATTCTAGTGTCATGAAAAGTTGATATAGGAATAGGAATCTTTGGTGTCAGTGACAAATCATGGGGCCAATATTGCTGTATTTGTCTACAAATCTGCAACACTTGTGTCTTGACAAAATATTTCGTATTTTCATGTGTCTGGAATAATTCAATACTGTAATAGTATCTGATTACATTTGTCTTATTTATTTGTATTCACATAGAAAATTTCGTCCTTAAGGAATTTGTATACAATTATTAACAAGATTTGAAGTGTTATTGTGACATAAATTTAAGGTTCAACATGTATTTATTGTTCCTTGATCAATCATACTCTGAAATATTAGTAAGATAAATCAGTATTAAATATGATGTACAATATAAATCCGATCTTGGTACAAAAAAAGAATAAGATCTGCTATGATATGATATGTTTGCTTCTAAGTAGCATTATTTATAAATAATAATACAACCTAATGGTGTAATTGAACTACTTGACTTGTGTATGGTTCCTTTCAAATAAACTCTTTGATACACCTATTTATCTGTATTGACTATACCAAGAAAAAAGTACTATAAGGTCAAATATGTATGTTCCATTTAAAGCAAAATCTTTTCAGCATCACTGAATAACTTTGTCTACAATAATTGAAGCCTTGAAGTCATTTTTGCATTGAGTCGACAACGACACTGTATCGACATTGTATCTGACTTCTGCCACACATTGGTGTCCGATACAATGCTAACACATGTGCTTACATTCAGTAATTTCATTCTCTCAAATTATTACCAGCATCAACGTGTCAATGTTGTTCTAGTGTCCGTGTTTGTATTTCTGCTTTATAACATCAAACTAAATTTGAGAGTACAAATGTCTATGCATAAATTACTTGACCTCAAACTCAATGAACTAACTGAATTCAGTTAGTTACAGTGGTGCTCACTCAGCAGTAAAAAATGTAATTGAAATGAATCTAATTGCAATTTAACTGTAACTGTCATATTTCTCTAATAGTCATCAGGTTATTCTAAGAAAGTCCACAGCCGCGATTGAGCCACATCAACCGTATCCAACCACAATTTTTTATAATGTCAAAGATTGTTATGTAGCTGTTACTGTAATCATGATTTAGAACCTTCTTTGTCATTACAAAACACACAGTTACAAACACAATTCTATACAGCAACTGAATTGTTGGTCAAGTTAAACATCTGCACTGTAAATAGTCTTTTCTTGTGTGAATGTGTATTATGTGCAGCCTGAGTCTCAATAGCTCTAGGCCATATAGCATGATCTTTAAAAATATTGCAAAAATTGAACGAACTATTATCAATCGGTTCAGATCACAATATTAAAAAAAACGTACCAAACTAACCCGTCATATCCCTAAACATGTTGATAAAGTCTATAAAATGTGGGTGTAAACTCGTTTTGATGCATCACAGTATTGCATCTTCTCAGTGGTTACAACTCTTATATCATAATCACATTGTTACTTTATGTTAGCAGGATATAATTTACAGGTACACTTCCTAAACAAAACATAAAAAATTAAAGAAAGAAAAAGTGCAAAAAGCTCACTGAAGTGATTCTTGCCTATAATGCAGAAAGAGACACCTAATGAGTTTTGTAACAATCCCAAAACCATTGACTAAGGGGACAGATTTTCACAATTATTCCAAGTCCACTAGATAAATTGCTTTACATAAAATGCTACTCCCTCAGTCCCACAATAATGGTCCTATTTCATCATTTCACACACAGTAATAGTACTTTTATTACACCATACTAATCAAATATTTGTATGTTTATAATTACCATACATGCAAAATTGAAGATATTGAATTGAAATGGATGCATGTAGTATTAACTAAAGGTTCAGTTGAAACAATATAATTAATATCGCCTAGAAAATTAAAAGTGACAATTATTTTGGCACACGTTTTTTTTTCCCTTCAAACAAGTCAACTATTCTACGACGGAGAGAGTACTATTTATCAGTCATACAAACA
>Ga0315913_1000120_pt1 | contig 48723 bp, 30 predicted proteins | sample MpolsnodulesMG_FD_207736 | JGI IMG/M metagenome (GOLD analysis project Ga0315913, IMG submission 207736) | Medicago polymorpha root nodule microbial communities from Los Angeles, California, United States - small nodules | ecosystem: Host-associated > Plants > Roots > Nodule | place: USA...
AAAAAACATTAATTATCAATGGTGGAGGAGATGTGGAGAATGGGGTGGATGGAAGGGGGTAGGGCGTGGGAGTGGAGACGCTGTTTACTAGCCTGGGAGGAAGACAGTGTTAGGGAGTGTTCTCTTTTATTACATAACATTGTGTTGTAGGAAAATGTTGCTGATAGATGGAGGTGGTTGTTAGATCCAATTCATGGCTACTCAGTGCGGGATACATACAGGTTTATCACTCATTCAGGTGGGCAGGTGGATAGAACTCATGTGGATGATGTCTGGCATAGGCATATTCCTCTCAAAGTGTCTATATTAGCTTGGCGTCTTTTCCAAAACAGACTTCCAACGAAAGACAATTTACTAAGACGGGGAATTCTTCACTCTACGGACATCACGGCGCAGCAGTAGGGTGCGAGAGTACAGAAACAGCAACACACTTATTTCTTCAATGTGACACATCCAGAGAGCTTTGGTCTAAAGTCTGGAACTGGTTAGGTATTTCTTTGGTTAATCTTGTTCATCTTCGACATCATTTTACACAGGTTTCCACAATGGCGGGCATGCCGAGATCCTCTCATTTATTTTTTAGAACAATTTGGTTTGCTACAGTTTGGGTAATTTGGAAGGAAAGGAATTACTGTATATTCAAAAATACAGCCGCTACTTCCAGCGCTCTTATTGAAAAAATCAAGCTAAATTCGTTCTTGTGCTTGAAATCTAAGCATGCCTCCTTTTGTTATAGTTATATTGATTGGTGGAAACATCCGCTTCTGTGTATGGGTATACAGGTGTAATTTATTTTCAGTTTTTGTTGCTGTTGTTCCTTTAGAGGCAGCTTGACTGTGTAAATATTTTTCGGTGGTTCTCCTTTAGCACACCTTATGCTAGCCGAATCACTGAGGTTTTAATCATATATCATTTTGATTTGTTCAAAAAATTAATTAAGCCTTTGAGGTTGAGATGTTGGATGTTAAATTTACGGATTTTCATATGCTTTAGAGATCATTTATTGTATTTATATCAATGTAGTCTATTGATTTAATTGGAAGTTCTTGAAAAGATGATCAATATTTTTCTCAAGAATCACGTTTAGGACAAAAATGATCTATCATTAGGTCTTTACGAATAAGTGTCTTCATTGTTGGAAAACTAATTTTGAAAATATGTCAAGTCAAATGAACATATTTTCAAGAGTAGTGATATTTGAACAACTCATTTTAGACAACTTATGTGACAACTTCTTTTTTCTCTTTTTTCATTGGTCAAAAACAATGGAGAGAAAAAAAGGAAGAGATAGAATAAAAATATTATGTGAGTATGAGAGATAAAGTTGTCAAAAGGTTGTTGGTTGTACAAATATCATTTATCTATTTTCAAAGTTTTGACCAAACTTCAAAATGTGCTTGTTGTTTAGAAATTTGAGGGAATTCAAACTCTTCCCATAGACTATAAGTACTTTTAGAATATAAAATACCTTCTTGTGAAGGTCAAATCATTGTGTCCATTTGATTTGAATTTGAGAGGCCTCAAAAGGTAGAAAATCTGCATTGATCAACTTAATATGCCAAGTTCCATTATCATGTTAAATGAGTGGAGACACTTTATGAGAGGTTGAAGTTATGAGGTTTGGAGACCAAAGCCTTCTAACCTTGTTAGAGAGAGAGTGCGTTGGTAGCACATATTTTTAATATATCTAAATTATAGTTTCAAATCTATATTATATTTTTCTACTTTAAATTTAAAATAAGATAATATGTAAAATATATTTTTAATGGTTACTATATATATTTTTAAATTTAAGAGAGTATGTACCAAAAAAATTAAAGGGGTTATGAGAAGATTTTCTATTTCGGAATACTTTAATATATTTTGGTGTGAATAAAGTTGGATATTCGAACTATTACCTGTTAAATTAGAAGTGAGCTTTTATCATCTCATTCAAATGCTTCTTTTATATCTTTTGATTAAGTTTGAAAAAAGAAAATTCAATAAGGGTATGCCTATTGTCATCAATACAATTAAGTAAACATATGAGCTCCCACTAGAACTAAATGATTTTGCAAAGCGGTTAATAAGTTCTCACCAGAACGAATCGTTTAGGAGAATTTGAATTCGATTCTTGATAGAAACAATTTTTGACTAGATTTTCCTTACCTCTTCTATGAACTGGATGGTAAAAAAAATGAATGGATGCAAAAGGAAAAAAAAAGAAAGATTATTGTATTTTTAAGGGTAATTTGCTATTGCCAAACCCTGCATAATTTGCATGAGTTACCAGTTCCAAGACACTGCGGTGAACTTTGTTTGTTCTGATCTTCTTTCACTTGAAAGCAGGAAAAGCGTGCAACTTGCACACACTCTAACTTTCACATTGTGCCACGTCTTGTCTTACTTACTCAACACGTCACTATTATAACCATTTTTTTTCTTCTTCTTCTTCTTATAGGAAATTGAAATTAAAATGCACAGAATTTCTGAGAATCACAGGAAAAAAAACATGTCAACCAACATTGAGTCCAACGTTGGTGAAAATGCTACACCAGAAGAACCTTCTTCAGTTCCAAAATTAGACAACTTGAAAAAAGTTTCAATCATACCTTTAATTTTCTTAATTTTTTATGAGGTATCAGGTGGACCATTTGGTGTGGAAGACACAGTAAGAGCAGCAGGTCCATTGTTGTCTCTTGTTGGTTTCTTAGTTTTTCCACTCATTTGGAGTGTTCCTGAAGCATTAATAACTGCTGAAATGGGTACAATGTTTCCTGAAAATGGTGGTTATGTTGTTTGGGTTTCATCTGCATTAGGCCCTTTTTGGGGTTTTCAACTTGGTTGGATGAAATGGCTTAGTGGTGTAATTGACAATGCTTTATATCCGGTTTTGTTTTTAGATTATCTTAAATCAGCTATTCCAGTTATTGGTAGTGGTTTTCCAAGGATAATTGCTGTTTTAGTTTTAACTTTGATTCTTACTTATATGAATTATAGAGGATTAACAATTGTGGGTTGGGCTGCAATTTTATTGGGAATTTTTTCATTGAGTCCTTTTGTTGTTATGGGGTTAATTTCAATTCCTAGAATAAAACCAAAAAGGTGGAAGATGATGGATTTGAAGAGTGTTAAATGGGGTTTATATTTGAATACATTGTTTTGGAATTTGAACTATTGGGATTCAGTTAGTACTCTTGCAGGAGAAGTGAATAATCCTGGTAAAACTCTTCCAAAAGCACTTCTTTATGCTGTTGTTTTGGTTGTTTTGGGATATTTTTTACCTCTTTTAGTTGGAACTGGTGCTGTTGAAGTTAATAGAGAGTTATGGAGTGATGGTTACTTTTCAGAAGTTGGTAGAGTTATTGGAGGTGTTTGGTTAAGAACATGGGTTCAAGTTGCATCAGCTTTATCAAATATGGGAATGTTTGTAGCTGAGATGAGTAGTGATTCATTTCAGCTTTTAGGTATGGCTGAAAGAGGTATGCTTCCAGAATTCTTTGCTAAAAGGTCACGTTATGGAACACCTCTTATTGGTATTTTGTTCTCAGCTTCTGGTGTGGTTTTGCTTTCTTGGTTGAGTTTTCAAGAAATTGTTGCTGCTGAAAATTTCTTATACTGTTTTGGTATGCTTATGGAGTTTGTAGCATTTGTTAAGTTGAGGATAAAGTTTCCAAATCTATCTAGACCTTATAAAATACCTGTTGGGAAAATTGGAGCAGTGTTGATGTGTATAGTTCCAACAGTACTAATATTTGTGGTTTTAGCTCTTGCTACTTTGAAGGTCTTCCTCATAAGTATCTCAGCTGTTATAATTGGACTTTTATTGCAGCCTTGTTTGAAATATATGGAGAAAAAAAGATGGTTTAGGTTCTCTGTTAATCCTGATCTTCCAGATATTTATGCTGCCTAGAAAACTTGGATGTATATAATAAAACATTGCAAAAAGTGAATGCAAGCCTTTCATATACTATGCCTAATAAGAATCTGGTTAGTTTGATTATTTTCAACACATAATTAAGTACAATTATTAACATTGAACCTTCATGAAAGTACACTACATATTGTGGATGTCACTATCAGCTTTTTACAATAAGCAAATTGTGACTCTAAATCCAAAGGTTATTTTTCATTATGTCTTCTTTGTGTATAGATCCATTTTCCGGCTTAGCCTGTCTTGTTAGGCCTATGGTCTAAATAAAAAAATAAAATATCTGTGACGAGAAACCTTAAGCTCAACTACTTCATTAAAATAAGCCACAGTTGAACTATTTTTGGATTTAGTACTTTTTATATTGTTTTTAATTAATCAAGATAAGACATAAACAACTAGGATTTGGGTTCTTACCTCTGAATGATAGGACCTATAAAGGTTTTGTTTTATGACGTTTTCTTTTTTGATGATTAATTTTGTCCTTTTCTTTCCTAATTAATCATTACCATGTTCTCATGGAAAATAAAATGATTCAAATCTCTATTCTCTAGGTTATAACTAGTGATGACACATCAATAAAACCAAGTTGCAATATATTAATATGCATGATGAAAAATTCAACAACCTGTGATAAGGATTAATTCATTGAATATGTCAAAAATTCCACGTGGCAAACATCCAAAGGTAAGGATAAGGAACAATGAAATAAAGATACCATTTTCCATGTCTTGTTATAATGTCACAACACAAGAATTTCAAAGTTCTAATGCTTTTGGTAACAGTTTGGACATTCCAAAGCTTTTTGTTGCAAGGGAATCTCCGTCTTCTTACCTTTTAAATTGAAACTCAAAACACACAAGTTCCTTCCTGATCCTCAAACAGAGAAGAAAAAGAAACAAAATGAGTAGCCAGAAAATCACACAACCACAAAACCAAAAAACACTTCAAGAATTTTTTGGGGAAGAAAAGCCTCTTGTTTCAATACCATCTTCTCCTACTTCAGGAAATGAAGAAATTCTCTCTACTGTTTCTTACTGTACCTTTGTGTTCACCTTCACTGACCCTTCAGAATCCCCTGCACAAAGAGACTCCAAAAGACTTCAACTTTCAAGGCTCATTGCTATGATGAAATCCTCCAAAAAACCAGTTCATGAGAAAGTTTTAGGACCTTTAGTATCAATGATCAAAGCCAATCTTTTTAGGCCACTCCCTCCACCTACAAACCCTTCAGCTATATCAGAATTTCTTGATGAAGAAGATCCTATTTCCATATTCTCACCTTTATGGTCACATCTACAAATAGTTTATGAAATCCTTCTTAGGCTTGTTAATAGCACAGACACCAAAATACTTAGAAATTATATGGATCATTCTTTCCTCCTTAATCTATTATCGCTTTTCCAATCTGAAGATCCGAGGGAACGCGAAAGTTTGAAAAATGTATACCACAAGATATATTCTAAGTTCGTTTGCGACCGCTCTGCGATGAGGAAATTGATGACAGATGTTTTGTTGAACTATGTTTTTGAGACAGAAAAACATTATGGTATTGCAGACTTGCTTGAGATATGGGGAACTATTGTTAATGGATTTACCGTGCCACTCAAGGAAGAACACAAGTTGTTTCTTATGAGAGTGTTGATTCCTTTACATAAGACTAAAGGGATGCAAGTTTATCATAGACAACTTGCTTATTGTATATCACAGTTTGTGCAGAAGGAGCCTATGCTTGGAGGTGTTGTTGTTAGGGGAATTTTGAGGTATTGGCCTGTCAGTAACTGTCAGAAAGAAATTTTGTTGATTGGTGAGTTGGAAGATCTTGTGGAGAATTTGGATCCCGATCAATATCGAAAGTTGGCCTTGCCTATATGTACTCAGATTACAAAATGCATCAACAGTTGGAATTCTCAGGTAAGAAAATCTCTTTAGTTTCCAAAATGTATTCTCATGAAAATACGAGTTTAATTGATGTGTACTATGAGTCGCTGTAAAAAGAATTTAACCATGCATAAAATCACATCTCACTACATAGATAACTGTGGAGATATTTTATAAATTAACATAGTAAAGTGGTATAATGAGGAGATGTGATTGAATGCATGTGTAAAATCATTTCACACTGACAGTGCGTACCAATTAAATCCTGAAATCTATACAAACATTGTTTTATTGTCTTCTACTCTTCTCTAGTGTATATTTTATCGGTGGAAATTAAAAATGGTTTCAGGTAGCTGAGAGGGCACTCTATGTATGGAACAACGAGCAGTTCTACAAAATGGCAACAACAGGAACAGTCGAAGTACTTCCAGTGATAGTACAAGGTGTGGAGAAGAACCTGAAGTTGCATTGGAGCAAGAGTGTTAGGCAGCTAACAGAAAGTGTGAAGGTGGTGGTGGAAGATATTGATCCTGATCTATATGCAAAAGCTCAAATGGACATGAAAGCTAAAGAATCAGTGGCACATCAAGAAGATATGAATAGAAAAAAGAGATGGGAAAGAATTGAATTAGCAGCTTCTAAGAATCAATTTGTCAATCCACAACGATACATATGTGTTTCTCATTGAATATTAATAATTTAATGTATGCAACATATATTTCCTTCCAATCCAACCTTCTTAATCATAAGCAATGTTTAGAAGCTCTCATAGATACTTACACAAGTATTTATAACTAAGCATAAATTCAAATAAATGATAACTAAGTTTTTCCAATGTTTAGAGTGACAAATATTGACACTTAACACCATATAAATTCTACTTCTATGAACTATTTTTATAAGTGGTATACTATAAATCGATACTTAAAACCTCTGAAACTCAATTTAACAATTGAAGCAACTTTTAAAGCAGAATTTCATGGTCTTCCTTGCCTTCACATTTGAAACCACCGCTTACATAAACTTTACTCTGAACATTGTTGAACACTTATCCTCGCGTTTAAATGCATATTTTCATACTAGAAAGAAATACTCTTAAACACCGATCAAATTTGTTTTAATTAAGCATTCTCTTGAAGATGGAAGTCATCGATTAATTTAAAAGAAAATTCAACAAACTCAGAGAGAAAAGAGATGAAGTTTCTCATATATTGATGATGAAAACCACAAAATATACAAGGCAAGCTATATAGAGCTCTAGAAACCTCTGACTAACTTTGATTCTCTCTAACTAACTCCAAAGCTAGATGCTGATTCAGCATAACCAACCGTATAGGGTAAAGGGAAAGCTATGCTACACTAATGTCCACCTATCTAAGGTGTTCCTGAATCTACACAAGCTTCACTCACTGATAACTTCTTCTACAAGTAACTGTCTATGATCATCATATGTTGCATCAATTGAACTGATTTGATGTTCAGAATCATTTAACGGCATCTCACAAGCCTAAGCATGGAAGAACACCACACCTCCACTTATTTCCCATCACCTACAGACCAGAAATTTTAGTTTTGTAAATCCTGCCACAACTTCACAATGTTCTTCCACAAGCTTGAATCATAAAGTTTAGCCACGGCGTAACAACTCCTATCATTCATCTTGTACCTACCACACATCACTTCACACCAAAATTCTTGTGAATCAGATTGAAGCTTCTAACCCAACTTGAAGATGCACGCTTCATTCATGATGTCTAAACTTCTAAGATCAAGTCCCCCAGATGTTATAAGCCTAGTCACCATCTCCCAACCTAAAACGTGGTACTTCCTTTCCGTATTGGTCTCCCACAGATGAATTTCCTTTACATTCTTTGGGTACTGTCTAGACACGATTTAGGAAGTGAAGCCATCATCATAGGATATGTAGGAGTAGCCTCAATTACACTCTTAGCCAATTTAACTCACCCTGCAAATTAAAAGAAAGATGATTAGCTTTCCAAACCACAAGGTTAGAGCTAACCTGCTCAGTTACATATTGGTAATCATTTCTCCTTGGCATTCTCCCATTCATAGGCACTCCAAGATATCTTCCAAGAACATGAGTTTCTTTAAATCCATAAATTTGCGTCAACCTATCAAGTTTTCCTGTATCAATATTCTTAGAGAAAAGAATGTTAGTTTTTTCTTGACTGACTTCATGTCCCGAAATTCTAGAAAATTTCTAAAGAATGTTGATAACACAATTCATTTGAGCTTCAAACGCTTCACCAAATAAGTAGAGGCCGTTAACTTATTTTGGCAAATAAGATGTGTTTATAGTGTCTAATGTTGTTCCAATTGCAATGAAATAGTTTCTTTTTTAATGAGATAAATTTAACTAATTTTTTTAATTAAAAATTTAAATAAAATTTTAAAACAAATCAAATGAAAGGTTGAAAGAAAAAAAATACTGCATCAAAACTAAAATTTCTTTTTTTAAATACATTGAAAGAGAGAGAGAGAGAGAGAGAGAGAGAGAGAGGTACAGATTTTGTGTCAAAATAACTTTACTGTAACCTACATAAAAAACTAAAAAGGTTAGTGTCAACCCCAGCCTCCTTCTGGTTAACTAGAACCCTAACTAACATCAGTCATCCACAGAGGAATCCTAACAACCGACATGAACTTGTAGCTATTAACATCATCTCCTGATCCATCACTCCCACCAATTCACTTCACCCTCCTTCTCTTCCGTTCCATCTCGTAGAAGACTAATTGGAACGCGTGGTGGGAGGTGAAGAGGGATAAATAGTTGAAGACTTGTTTGACAAGATAAAAGAACAATATTTAGAAAATTGACAATTGTTTGTTATGAAAGAGTGTGCGAAAAAAGAAAGAAAGGAATTTGTTAGAGAAAAAGATAGTAACTAACAATTTTATTTTTTTTAAAGGAGTAACTAACAAATATTTGTTATGAGAGAAAGACAACATTAAATTTATTGGAAAGAAAAAATGTGTGCAAAAGAATAGGAATATATTGGTGAATTAAAACGAGGGTATAATAGAAAGAAAAATTGCAAAAATACACTTGTTCTTTTGGTGTTAATATTCTAAAGCAACCCCATAACAATATTAGGTACAAATTTCCTCTAAAAAAAACTTCACTGTAAACTAGTCTAACATCAACCAGCGAAGGAGAAAGACATGAAGCTGCAGCGATTGAAATCATCTCCTCCTTTTCTTCCGTTCGATCTCGTCACAGAAATCCTTTGCCGGCTCCCTGTGAAACACCTCCTTCAACTCCGTTGCGTCTGCAAGTCATGGAACTCTCTTATCTCAGATGATTCCAAATTCGCCAAAAAACAACTTCGCTTGTCAACCTCCAACCATGATCGCCTACACCTCAATATAACCGGCATGAACTCCTTAAGTGAGTTACTTCAATTTGATTTCTCAATCTCCTCTATTTTCACCTTTGCCTCCACAACTCTCCATGATCCTCCTCCATTAACTTGGCTTGCAAGCTATGATGTCATGGTTTCCACTTGTCATGGCATCCTCTGTGTTGGGATCAAGGGATCTTTACCTTTTTTGTATAACCCTTCCATTAAAAAATCCAAGACATTGCCTTCTTTCAAAACTACTACAGAAGATAGAGCTATCAAAACATTATATACCTTAGTGTATCATGGTTTCACTAATAAATATAAGATTATAGCTCTTACTCTCTATCTTAACAGCAAAAGCGAAGTTAATGTTCATACTTTGGGTACCGATTATTGGCAAAAGATCGATGACTTCCCATTTCATTGCCACCATTGTGCTGGACCGGGAATATTCGTGAGTGACACAGTTAACTGGTTGATATATGATAATTGTAGTTCTTCCCTGGTCATTGTTTCTCTTGATTTGAATAAGGAATCATATCAAAAGCTTTTGCAGCCATTAGGTACTTCCTTTAGCTTGGGAGCATTGAGGGGTTGTTTGTGCATTGTTTCTCATAGGGACAAGTTTTCTGATGTTATAATAATGAAGGAATATGGGAATGAAAATTCTTGGACCAAATTGTTACAGGTTCCTCACATGAGAGATATTGGTTTTATTGGCTATAAGAAGGCATTGTATATTTAAGAGGATAACCAAGTGCTGATGGAGTTTATAATGTCGGATAAATTCAGTTTGGTTGTCTATGATTCCATAAATAATACCTTTAAAATTCCTACAATTCAAAACATCAACCATGATAAAATAGCACGACCAGAAGTCTACATTGAGAGTTTGATATCACCTTTTATTTAGTATTTATCTGGATGTAGATGTTGTGTTATGTGACCTGCCTTAGAGACTCAACTGCGGCCTCAAGAATCACCTTTTTGATGAAATGATCTTGTTATTTATTTTATGTTAGTTCTCATTATTCTTAACTTCACTAGTTATTGTTAATTTATGGTCTACGGAATGTGATGCTTCAGAAATTTCTGTGTTAACTTATTTGTTAGTTAGTGCTGTCGGTTTTGTCATCAAGCATTACAATTTATATAGTTAACAATCATTGAATCTTCCTCCATAGATTATAAATTTCTCTTATTATTTACTCTACTATATCTTCAATTTTGTTTTTCAATATCAGTAGTTGGATTCTGCATTATGTTGTAGCGTTTGATTCACAATTAACAGTTGCTATGCAACCATTAGCCTCAAAAAAAGCTTAATTCATTATCGGATAGAGATGGAATATTTAAAGGTGGTTATAACGAAAAGTGAGGTCCTTGCATTATTAATTATAGGTACTGAGGTAGTTTTGTCTATTAATAGTCTCACATTACAACTCTTATCAGTTTGTCTCATTACATGTGATGTCTGAGTAACTTTACAAAAAGTTTTACCTAAATAACAGTAATAGTAAACATAGAAAATCAAACCAAAACATAAATCAGTTAGAATCCTAAAGAATGGCATCCCAGTAGCTCCAATATCATCGGATTATCCTCAAGAAGCTACCATACGATCTCGTAGCAGCAATATGCAAAAGTTGGAGATTCTACTTACTCATTTTAGTTACACTATTGTAGCACTACATGAATGTCTTCAGTCTGAAATTCAGGTACTAAATCAACTATTTTGGAAACAATTAAACTAAAAAAAGAGTAATGTTTATATGAGGCCTAAAATAAACTGTCCTTGCAACAAGAAAAGGGACTAAATATGTTTCTGCTAATTATTGATTTAACTTTCAGCCCCAAAAGGGCAAATAAAAAGCTATCATTCCCTCATAATCTTTAATATATAACTTAGAAATATCTTCGACGTTCGTAGTAAATAGTGGCTGAGAATGCAATGAGAGTTCTGGAAGCACAGAACTGAATAGCAGATCTTAGTTGAGTTTCAAGATACAAGCTTATATCGTGATTTTTTTTTTACAGATTAAAACAACTTACCATTATATCTAGTTATATACCAACTCAATTATTTTACCAAAATTGCTTCAACATGCTTCTATAAGGTTCATCATTGAGCTCCAAGATTATCTGTCAATCTGTTATGTTATTGATAGGCACATGGATCATTATCATTTAAAATAGAAATCATCGATTAAGATCTATGAAGGATCTGAATCATATTGATCAAGGTCATTTTGTGTAGAAATTAAACATAAAATGCAATAGGTTACATTATTAAGTTGGCTAGTTTCTTCACATTAGTATAAAATATAACTCTCTTATTTGATGCTTTGATACATGCATTTAACTTAAATAATTATTAAACATATGATTCATGAAGAAACCAAAGGTCAGTCTACGATCTATACAAAGATTCTTGCATCAAAATTGCACATGTACCAAAAAATACTTAGGATAATGGCGATTAACATAAGAAAAAAACATCAATTTTCCCTTGAAACACTCTATAATAATCTCGATGAAGCTTTACAAGACCTTGACAATGCAATGCAACCACAACTTTTAATAGGCTTAAGAAACGGTCAAGACCTTGACAATGTCCCCGTAAGCTTAGCTCAGTTGGTAGGGACATTGCATAATTTATGCAGGGGCTGGGGTTCGAACCCCAGACACCCCAGTTCTCCACATTTGAGCTCCAGCCACTAGGCTACTAAACCAAAAAAAAAAACAGTCAAAGTTGAATCCCCAAAACTCCCAGAACTCCCAACTTTTTCAAGCTTGATTAAAACTCAAGAGTCTATTATCAATTATTGAAAGTGATTATTGTTCTCCTGTTGGAAGTAAATCAAAAGGGAATTCCCGAGAACAAACAAATTATTACAAAGACACAAAGGTTTTGAGGCCACATATGAGTAAGACTATGAGTATGATCACTAGCCTTGAGTACCTTTTGTTGTGGATTAAATTGAAGAATTAGGAAAAAATGTCTCACTATATAGAGTTCAGAGATGACGATGATTAGATTGTTGTAACTTTGGAGAGTTGAAAAATGAATACAGCTGAGAATGACTTGCCTTCTTATGGAGCAGAGTAGTTGTTACCAGCAAACGTTCTTCCTCTTCTTTGATGTCTATCATCACATTTGCAGAGTTATACATATAAATATTCATATGTGTATTTAAAGGAACTTAACAAGCTAGGTATACTTCATTATCCCTAATGTCCAATGTCATATGGTCATTGTCCTACCAAAATGAAAACAAGGAAAAATCCTAAAAAAATCATTTCTAGTCCTTGTTATGTTTTTCATTTGCATTTTAGTTCCTGTCAAATTTTCCATAACATTTTTGGTCCCAAAAATGATAAAAGGAAATGTTATAATGACTAAAAAAGTGGGAATTTTTTGTAAGGATTAAAAACAATATTTCTAAGGATTGTTTACTTAATAAACAACACAAGATATAATGACAAAATATGTTTTTCTTAATAGCAAAATATGTAGTGTATTATATTGAAAAAAGAAAGCAATTAAACGCAGAGTATGAAATGATCGATCCACAGTCCCAAGAATAAGAAAAATACAATTATGAAATTCGAAATTTTGGCGTGAAATCCCTTTCATTGTTCTCTCTCCTCCGGCCGTGAGTGAGTGCCTCACTCTCTCAACTGCGCAGGTCAGTAACAAATCTCTTTTTATTATTCGTCTGATTGAATAACACAACTCTCGTCACGAATTCTCTATGGTATACATTTGCATTTCTCTGATCTATTTTCATATTCTAAATGAGAAGAAGTAGACGATGTATTCAACTCTTGTACATTTATTTGTTAGTCGCAAGTTCATTTGGAAATTGTTTGCTTGCTCATTCATTATCTCTTCAGGTTAGTCAAATATGTGTTTATGAACGACTCTTATCTGTTGTGGTCAATAATATCTTCATTTTCCCATTTCAGGTGGTTGATTCCCCGAAAACTAGCTCTAATAGCAGAAATGATAAAGCCTATTCTCCGCTTAAGCAATATCTGATGCAGTCTTATTATCAAAGATATACAAGCTTACATGATTCAGATTTTGATAATTTCATGTCAGAACAAGTCACTTGTTGGTGAAGGTTCTCATCGCCGTATGTCTACATTAATCAAATTACAAACTCAACAATTGAAGTCTTTGTCTGAACTTTTAAGCTACTCGTGTGAATTCATATTTATTGAAAGATTTCCTTCTGGAGTTTTTGCCGATCCATTTGAATTACAACATCTTGTTCAATGTGGTGGTAAATAATCTTCACCTTTTTAGATTTAAACAAAACAAAAGTGGGAAAGAAGTTTCATATTTTTACTTCAATGGACATCTCCATATTTCTTCCAATCAATAACACATTTTGTTGCAGTGTTCAATCATATAGCTGTCTTTGGTGATACAAATCTGGAGCTGCCTTCGTTCTTGTCCAATCGTTCTGCTGTTGAAATCCACTTATATGTTGATCCAAATACATTGCTACAGCCAACTGATATCAGCATAGAGTTTCCTTTGCACGCACGATATCAAGTAAGGCTGTTATAATTCAATTTATATCTCAATGCCATTTTTTGCTAAGCTTTCCCTTTACATTTTTTTGAATCTAATGTTCTGCAAAGGAAGAAGATTTATATCTTTTGAAGTCACTATCATCTACGAACGAATCACCATTTAGTCCCTAAAGTTGAAACAATTAGACAATTTGGTCTATGAAACCAACAAACATTATAAGTGACTTGTGAAATTTAAAATCTTCCTTAACATCAGTCCTTCTAGGTCGGTTAGTTTAATCTCTAAAATTGCCTCGAATAGACTAATAGGGTTGAAGATTTTTCATTTTAGAGACCATTTTGAAATTTGTTACTTTCAGAGACCAGTTTTCACGGCACTAATAATTTCAGGGACTAATTGCTTCATCTAGAGATCATGATATGATTCTCTGCAACTTGCACCGCTTAAGGCCCGTCTGTTTAAGATTCTTATTAAACTATTTTTGATGTTTTAGTTATGTACGTGTCTAAGCTTTTTTTCTTCAAATCATTTTGATATAAATAATTTATAGATCATTTTTTAGAAACTTCTAAGAAAAGTATGTTATTTTGTGTTCGTTTTGAACATAGAAGAGATTTCTATTTCTACATTCTATTTAAAATGATTTTCTTCTAACACAAACATTCAAAGTGATTTTTTAAGAACTTTAAACAAACGGGCCCTAAATTGCATTGATAATTCATTAGTGCTCTATGTTGTAATTATATACCAGGAAGAATAATAAAGTTTGTCCTAAGCAAATACTATACTAGTACTGCTATAGGTTGTCCCTTACCAGGTACACTACTGTATTACCTCACTCCCTTATGTTTCACTTTTCTTTTGCAGCCTCTGAATGAAAGTGGCTACTCAATAGTTCAATTTGGTGCACCGGATGTTACTGCGCTGCAACGCAAAGGAAAAGGTGAAAAACGGCAATTGTTTGTTCAAATTGAAAAACGATGATGCCAATATGTATGATGCTGGTCTTGTTTGGAGAATACCATCTGGAAAAGAGGCGCATTCTGAACTTGTCTCTGCCGTTACATTTCTTATAGCCTTCTTATCGACTCTTGTAATTATGGTAACATCGTTGCATTGTTGTAATAGAGTGAGCAAAGATTTGAAAGAATCCTAAAGGTTTTTATTAATGCAACTTTTGCTTTGTTGGTTATACACATTCAGTATTTGTTCTATTTATTTAAGGATATTTTCTCACTAGTCCAAAAAAAGAATTTGCTTGAATATTTTACCACATAACCACAATTCTTCCTGAATTTTTCATATGTAAATACATCATAGTTTCAAATGCAAAGGATGAAGAATGTAAAGTTCCGGTTTAGTAAAAAGATATAAAAGACAAATGAAAGAATTAATGCAACAATTTATTTAATGCAGGATATAGATCTTATTGGACCCTAACATGATGGACTTTAGAGAAGAGAATCAAAATTAATAATTCTATCGTGGGATTCAAGAACATGAGGTAAAAGAAGCGTCAAAAATGATGGGTAATGACAAGACATTAGATGGTTCGCCAAGCATTTTAACAAAAGAATGAAGCCAAAACAAATGTCAGACAGGAGGTATACAAAATCGCACCAACTATAGTACTCATTTCGGTCCAATTTATAAGAAACAATTGACTTTTTAGATTTATTGAATAATTAATATATCCGGTCTAGAATTTGACTCATTGTCTTTTGGGTAGTCGGTGTAATTACGAAATGTCATTTCAGGGGTAGCAAAATTCCGAAGGGCCTTCAAAGTAAATACCCACGTTGTGCTATCCAAGTTTTCATCAATCTCCTTTTATTTGGGTAAATCACAGATTCAGATTGCTACTTTTTTGTTTGGATGATAGACGAAAAGCTAAGAGTCATTGAAATTCACACATATAAATGAAGGAGAAATGATATTTGAACATCCATTTTGTGACAACTTTCTCTCTCATACTCACATTACTTTTTACTTTATCTCTCTATTGGTTTGGTTTTCATGCAAATACATATTTTGTCTTTGTAAATTATGGTTGTCATATAAGTTGTCAACCAAATGGATGTTCAAATAACACTCCTCTAGATGAAGGACATGGGTTGGAACCTTGCTCATATCATTCGGTCTACCAATTTTGTCTTTTTTGCCAATTTTGGAAGATTGGAGAAGTGAATGTGAAATATGTGTTCCTGGAGAAAACTTGCACACAAAAACAAGGTTTAGAGGTTAGGGGATATAAGAGATAACTTTGTTATGATTTGTTAATAGTTAGTTAAATTAGTAATCGTTGTAAGTTATCTTATCCTTTTCATATGAATTTATTTGTATAAATAGGCTCCATTATATTCTTTATAATTCAATTCATCAAATCATCAGCAATTTTATTTATTAGTTTTCTACTAATTTTAACTTCCTTATGTTTCACTCTTCTTTTGCAGCCTCTGAATGAAAGTGGCTACTCAATAGTTGAATTTGGTGCACCAGATATGTTACTGCGCTGCAACACAAAGGAAATTTTAGCGGCTAAAGAAATTATTTTACTAAACATTACCGACTTCAAATAAATTTAGATTACCCCTAAAAAAACTAAGTTTAGATTGAATAATTACTAAGAAAAAATTATTCCATAAACTTATGTATTGTGACAGTGTAAAAATTCATGTCACAAACAATAATAAATTTAAATTGTAAGCAACCGTAGATATTAGTACTACTAAGGAGCAAAGACATTGACAGCACTCTCAACACACTCGTTAAGAAAATAAGGTTAACAATGCTTTTAGCTGAAAGAAAAAAAATTGGTCAATGAAATACGCAAAGTTTAAATGTTTATTGTCTCAATCAAAAATTCAAACGATGCCCTGCCTAAGGCAACATATAGCTGAAACCGGTTTTAAAGTGTTACAAACAATGAAACAACTAATACGCGGAAACTACAAGTTGTCAGGACATAACACCCCTTCACATCTTCTCCCTCTATCTAGTGGTACAAAACTGTATAACCAAATTCACAAAACCTATAAACTCACTAAATATTGGAAAACTGTGACGATGAACTCAAATGCCGAATCAGATTCTTAGCCTGAATTAGGGCTTTTTTAACTATAAAGACAACAAAGAATCAAGCATTTCCGAAGGTTGAAACTCATTTCCCTGTACATTTCTTATAGGAAACACCGTCAAATAAGACCTTGAAGGCTTGTGGAACTGCCTGCCTGTAATCATCAAGCTAAACGAATTGTATAAATTACTGATAACCCTGACCGATAAAATTGGACCAAGACTAAGCTCCTTCTCAATACGAATCATGACTCGAATATTGCTTGACAACACACATAATGACCAAGGTCAATGCAGATACAATGCTCACTCAATCAAATTATACTTGATATTTTGAAAGCTTTTCTTTTATTGGCGGCTCCAATGCAGACATACACTGGTCCCATGCTCCATTGCGCAGCATCTATATAACAATCATGGAATATCATAAATTCTCCCCCAAGGAATCAGGGTTTAAGACAGAACAAATCACTATTTAATACCAATTTTATCATACAACGGGCCACATCTACTAAAAAGGTGAAAAGGGTTACTTCATTAATTTAGTTTCATATTCATGACAAATGAATTGAAACTATAACCTATACATAAAATTCCTAAGGAAGATGTGTTCCCAGCAGACAAGCAACACTAACCTGTTTATACCCATGCAAGACCTGGCAGACTTCATTGTGTAAATCTTCACTCCTTATTTCCTATGCATGTCAACAAAAGAGACTATATTAGGAACTAAAAATCACTTGACATTTAAAAAAAAAATGGCGGTGTTGGCAAACATACATGCCAACTTGCAATGGCTTTACACATATAAACAAGCGAACTTAGAGCTCCAGAAGGATTGGCTTTGACCTGAAAACAAACGTAAATTGTAAAGCACTGATTACATGACCAGTCTACTATGAAGTTATGTGTTAAAAGGAGAAGTATACCATAGCACATAGACCTCTAAAGGCGTCTTCTTTCTCAACATCATCTCGTATCCTGCCACCAATCATACAAGAAAATTTATAGACACAAGATATCCGGCAAAGAAAGAGATGACATCTAAAAACCAGGATCAATTTGTAAAGTGGAAATAATCAGAGATTAGTTTAATCTCCATCATATGTTTCTACGCATGACTACCAAATACAGGATCACAAGCACTAGCATTGTTCCGTTTCAAAAGTAAACCAACAAAACTTTTATGTTTTGAGACAAACAAGCTATATGTTAAGAGTCCCATTAGATGAGATGTGACCTAAAAATGAGTTTATAAGTGGGAGTCATCCCCCGCCTTACAGGCTAGTTTTGACGAGTTGAGTTAGACTCGATCCAAATTCTAAGATGGTATCGGAGTATATCCAAAATGTGTTAGGCCACCCACCATCAGGCCACTCGGGTCCAGATGTCCGCTGTTGGACATGAGGGAAGTGTGTTAAAATTTTCACATTAGATGAGATGTGGCCTGAAAATAGGTTTATAAGTGGGAGGTATCCTTCCTCGTACAAGCTGCTTTGGCTGGGTAAAAGAGATAAGGTTACCACAACCCAATTACAGTAACGACTCACACATTGAAGATTGGGTCATCGGAAAGGGGAGTTATACTCAATTTTTCACAAAATATGGTAGGAAGAGAATGTGGATTATTGAATTTTAAAACAAGAGTTTGAATTGCAGAATCTCATGCAGTAGGAATCTCGTATCCTCCCCTTACAGCCTCAGTGCTTGATCTGGCCACAATATTTTGTTTTTTGGTTCGCCAGACAATATTTGGACCAAGAAATTTTGAAGATAAAAGCTCCTGAAATGAGCAGATAACTTACATTGACAGAGCATTGCACCAAGGTTGCATGAAATGCTCCATATGTGGTGATACAAGGTCTGGACAGACCCATGCAAGCCTCCCCAGTGTTATTGCACTATTTTCTATAAGTGACTTGTTGAGTCCCTAAAACCAAAATTAACCAATAAAGATTAGCAACTGACTCCCTCCAAAACTATCAATAATACACAAAAAGATAAGATAGTGACCTCTGCATGCTGAAGAATTGGTACCAGGCATGAAATTACACTTAAAACAAATGGAGAAATTTCTTGACGAACCTGAAATTCAAAATTTATATTGTACAGTGACATGTTTCATATAAAAATGATTAAAATGTGAAGTCTTTTAGTTAATATCAGAAGCTATTCACACCAATAAATGAACATAAAAAACAAGAAAACAAACCCATCGGGGAAAGAAGAAACAGACACATTACAGCATTAATTTAGCATTCTATTTAGAAAACTTGCAATTCTGTGCAAAAAAAATCTACTCCAAATTAGGTGGCAGAGCAAAACCAAAATATGAAGGAATCCCAAGCTAAATAGTGAATCCGTGCCCAAACCCCAACAAAGAGCATATATATATTATTAAATATCTGTCAAGAACCTAATCTTAAACAATCTCAACAGTTTATTAGAGGCACATTTACTAAATAAAATAACAAATTAACAATACTCCACATAACTGAAAAAGGTATGCATGTGAATTTTCAACAGGCTTAAAAAAATGAAGTGCAGAAATTGTAGGAATCCAAAGCTAAATAGTGTATGAGCGGGTCAGAGGAAGTTTATAACTTTATATTCAAGAATACATCATGATAATCAGCCTTAATTTGTTGCAGATATACACTTAATTTTTCGGTTGTAGCCTGATTCTGATTCTAAAAACAGACAATCAGTCCTACTAAGTTGCAGTTACTCTGCTTTTACTAACAATCAGTTCAGTCTGATTTCGTTTGTAACAGTGTTCAGTTGAGGCAGTTGTCTCTACCCAACTCTACAAATAGAAAGAGTTCTTACCATAGTTCACTCGACAATGAAAACGTATAAATTTAAAGAAAATCATCTCTCATTTCGCTCTAATATATATTGCTTTCTCTGAAGCATAGATTCAGGATTGTGTTCATTTTTGGGTGGCCACATCGTCCAATTTTCCCAATATTAAGAGGATCTACACCCACCTACTTGTATGTTCAGGTGCATTCTCAGTTTCAACGCTGTTACTCGGTTTCTGCTCAATTGAATGAGAAAAAAATTATCATCTAAATTCAGCAAGTTGAAGTTGTGATCAAAAGGATGTCCTCTCAATCACTTTGTGATCAACCTCTTAATCTGGTTTTCAGTGAAGATCACAGTGGCAAAATCACTAATGACTACTTTTGCTGGGAGCGATATGACCATCTGCCCTATCCGACACTTCCCTACCATATGCCTTCATACGTGAATTTTAGCATATGAAGGTTGGTGTTTCGTGTTCAAAGTATCATTATTGTCTAACACATTATAAATCTGATATTGTCCTAATTCTTACCTGAAAATTTTGGACTACAATATGAAAAACAATGCCTATCATTAATGCCAATTAAATTCTAGTTTCCATAATTTTCTTTTGTTTTATTAGAAGACAGCATTTAAAAATAACATACCTTAACTGCTAATTCTCCAATTGCCCAGCATGCATTATTTGCCACGGAAATAGCCTGATGTACCTTAGAAATTTCCTGTACATTTATGGCATATCAACAAAAGGTTCAATAAAGTCAACTGTGTAGCTAAACTTATACCAGGCGCACACATACCAGTTGTTTGGCAGCAAGTTCAAGAATCTCAGACAAACGAGGGTGCAAATGAACCACACACACCTAGCCAAATCACCATTATTAGAATGCTATCAACTAGGATGCAATATGCACAATAACCCTGCTCCTTCCCGCCACACCCATGCAAAAAAAAAAGATCTGCCTCCAAAAGCTAACCCAATTTACTTTCAAAATATACAAGGGTCAGCCTGTGGAATAATCCCGTGTTTAATGACCATAGGCAGTGCATGCGAGGGCTTCAGTATTAAGTATGCAAATACACATTAAACTTACTCGAGCAAGGTCTCCAAGTAAGGCAAATGCACTTTGGCGAACATCGTGAGCATCATCGGTACAACATTGCAAAAGTAGGTCCCTCAAAGAACATGTTGAAACCTGCAGAGTAGTAATTGAGATAACCTCAAGAAATCATACGATCACTGGTTTAAATATCCTTAAGCAGATATCAATACGTCAAACAGCATAGGAAAGTTCAGGAAATGCAGATTAGATGTCCATTTCAAAGACTTATCAATGCACAAAAAAATATAAGGGTTTAGATGCAAGATAAAGATTAAAGGTAAAATATGCCTTTATGGATAGATAAAAATGTGACTGCAAATAGCTGCAATTACTTTGTGAAGAGATTAAAGTTTTGGAGAGCTCAATAAAAATATTATTACAGGAAAATAACATCCAAGAATAAGAAATATACTGTATCAACGAAAATGATTGTTTCATATCTCGAAAATAAAAGTTTTGGATGAGTACCAAACTCTCTATTCCACTGCCAAGACCCTCTGTTAGTCCAGAAAGCAAATCAAGAGAGCATACAATGAATTCCTTGTCATACTGAGCCCCAGCTGCAGCAGGATTGGCCTGAAATAAGACAACACACTTAATTCCTTGGAAAGTAACAGAAAATCTCAAACGCGGTTCTCCACTACTAAAAAATGAGCATGTCAGACAACATAATAGTAGCAGTAACATGATGACAAATGAAATCACAGGCAACACCTAAGAAACTATTAAAATGTTTTCCACAATGAGTAAGAATGACTAGAACCTTAGCCAATGTCTGGGTCTGAATTATATTTATGCACCTCCTAAACACAGGTTCAGCAAATTGAGTGAATCCGGTACCCAGTGCCTGTAACAAATTTCACACCAAAAATTTATATCAGGAGCAAGGAAATGCATATAATGGCACAGAGACAGTCCATCAAGCAATCCAAATAATATATAGCTTCCCAATATCCCATGCATATACAACATGAGAACAGAATTATAATCTAACTTCCAACTGCTAGCATAACCCATTAATACTCAAATGAAATATATAAATGAAACTTCCAATAGCAAAGATTTCAGTCTGAGGTTTAACAGCAAATACCCTTTTTATGGTACCAAAAACTCATGAAAGAAAGAGTGGGTTAATATACTTTTTTGCTTAGCAATAGCACTGCCTAACCAGTACCAAACGTGGCCATAAGTCCTCAAGTAAATTTAAAATAGGGATATCAGCAATGCATAATGCTAGTAATCAAGGGTGTGTCGAAAAGAGTGTGTTCTTAGCACTCCTCTTTAAGCAAATAAAATCAAAGTTTAATTTAAAAGATGTGTGGACAGGTTTCTTCTGCTTGGTGCTAATAATGCCAAAAGGATAAAGTTGCAGATTGCCCGCTCAACAATTTAATAGTTTTCAATTCATTGAAATATGTGATAACTTGGAATATATTGATCGTACAACATAGATGTAAGCATGTCAGCATACTCGAGAGTCTCACATTAGATAGAGATATGACATGAATACTGGCTGTGTGAGGGAAAACTCTCAGCCCATGACCATGCTTTTCGGGTTGAGTTAGACTGAAACTCAAGTTTTAATATGGTATCAGAGCCTATCACAGATCCGTTGTGCCACCCACGGATGTTTAATCCTAAGAACATCATACACCAGATGTCCAATCATAGGCATCAGGGGGAGGCACACTGGAAATGATATTGAACAGTGGTTATATTGTGGTGGTGGGGGAGTGTGGTCTCTCACACTGTCAGCTAGCTTTATGGGAGTTAGGCCCTGACCCAAATTCTGACATACTCATATTAAAACACGCATATAATAAATGTTGGAAGTTAAACACGCATATAATAAACTGGCATACATACGTGTGCAATAGATGTGAAGCACTCTAGAAGTGGAAAGAGATCTTTGTCTGAATTTGATAGTTGCTGCCACTTCTCAATTAACGGTGGCATGAGAATGTCAAGATAAACAGGCTGCACAGAAAATAGAACATTGATACTAAACTGTGATAAATAACTGAGGAGAAAAGAGAAAATTTTGGGATGGGGAAGAAGGTTGATTAGCATACCTGATTCAGCTCTGCCCCAACAGCTTCAGCTAGAGTTCCAATAGCATCATATACAATTCTGAGGTTTCGCCTCTGAAGTATAGTACAAAAAAACTACAATTAAAGATGTCTGACCATGCATATGATGAGAAGGACAAAATACAGTGACAATAAAGAGATAGTGCTCTTCCAAATATGATTCATTTCACATGAAAGATCAACACAGAACTGTGATAACGTCGGCAAATCACCTGATATTTCCCAAATGCAACCATCAGGTGCTTTAATATGATTTCCAAGCGCGGTGCCAGCTCTTCAGCAGCCTCCTACCGTAAGCAATTTAAATTTGAGAATTGAATATATTTAAAATAAATGAAGAAACTGAACTAATTCATGAAGGATAGATGAAAAGAAATTGTAGTCAGAACCTCTTCCAGTGTTGCAAAAGCAGAACAAGCGGCCTCCTGTACACGCTTATTATCATCCAAAATTCTTCGAAGAAGACCCATAAGAACGTTATCAAATTGTTCATAACCCTTGGGATGCCCGATACCCTAACCCACACACATCAAGATTCAAACAAAAAGACCTCTCAATGAAATTTATACACCAAATTGCACTATATCCAACTACAAATCAATCAACTCGGATATCATTTCATATGTATCATAAAATAATAAATAACATGTGCTCATGGTTTTGTCTTTTCCCAATAATTTGGACAAACTACAATATTCCAATTATTGAGCTAAGATTTGGCATAACATCTAAGAACTCCGAGTAGAAAGTGATTTTGATCATTGAACTATTTAGTTATAATTAATTATCATGTTGATTGTGCATGTCAAAATTTATTAGCATGAACATGGAGCAAGCCTTCAACCCAATGATGCATTTTGTGAATTGTTCACTCTCTGAAGTTTTTCATTGAAATAGGATTGACTTCAATTTCCACTGAATAATAAATTTGCTAAACCGAGATACTTTACATGCATACCTGAATAATAAATTTGCTAAACCGAGATACTGTCCAGCATGAAATACTTCGTATCAGGGGAAACTTATCATCAAGAAGAGGGATAAGAAATGCCACAATCTATAAAACAAGAAAAATGAATGGCTTAGTTTTCCAATTTAATTATGAAATAAGGGCTGCACAAAAGAATTTATTAAAACAAAAATTTGGCGACTACGAATTTTGCTAGATCACAAAATGTGTGAGCATGAGGATCAAATCAATTAGATAACAAAACCAGACTCAACAAAAAATATTAATGATGGTGACTGTGTGAATATAACTAACTGCTGTCGTTGTCAAGGAAATATTGTACTTTTTGCAAGGATTTGAAATTATATCATTCAAAAAGGAATGACAGTGATTGAATAATTGAGTGTGACCATGAATAAGTAAATTATCATGAAAGAAGAAACCAATGATAGCACAAAGCCCTTTATTGGGAAAGAAGTATCCTCAAAGTGATCATATATCTTAAGGAACAGCTCTATTGAAAGGCACAAATTTATCGGCAAAGACCAGTAAGACCTAAACAAGTTGTTTGAGGGAACCCCTAAAAAAAGGTGTTTGAGCGAAATGAGACAGAAATATGAATGAATAGATCTATAATAATAGATAGAGTATTGAAATAGAACATGCATAAATCTATAAACTTGTTTTATCATATACTAATAAATATAAAAACAAATTAAACTATTTTCCCATAATTAAGCCATCTGCTTTTGCATTTAAGTCATCAGAAGATAATATAAGACAATACCTCTGGCAGATGAGGATAAAGACCATTGATGCACCCCTCGCCTATGGCACCAAGTGCCAAGACGGCAGCTTCCCTTTCTTTCCAACCATCATCTCCGACGGTTGACAACTTGGCCTGATCACATTCTTAGAAATTTTAGTAGATACTCATAAAGGGAGTAACAGCGCGTGGAGAAAATGGTGTCATACTAAAGTATGTAAACATAAGTAACTCGTGAAAAGCACAAATCAATATGACATTCACAATGGCAGTAGACAGCAACAAAAACTTCTGTGGCAATTTAGGTGTTCTATACATACAGTTATGTATAACACATTATTTACATGTAACCAATCTAACTTTGAATTGATAGAGCACCAGTTCAACAACTTCATTCCAACAAGGGGCTTTAAATCACCTCAACAATAGGCATCAGAGTAGGAAGAATCTCATCTCCAAAGACGTTTGAGAGAATATCAAGAGCAGCTGCACTACATTTCCGTAAATTCCATGTGTTGACAACATCGTCATCATCCTGTTAATACAGAAAATAAAATGGAAGTCCAGATCAGCAAACCATTATTTTTCTAGTTATTTCATCTCATAAAAGCAATGCAAACTATAATAAGTAGAGACAAAATGACTGATCAAATGACTATAATTCACAATCAACAGAGCAGATACAACATACATCATCTTCTGCATCATCTGATCCATGAAATCTTGATACATGAAATCGAGGTTTAAGATCCTGTGGAAAAACAACTAAAATTAGAAACATGTCAAACTAAAGAAATCCAGTAACTCAACCAAAATCAAGCAGACCTGATCTCGATCAGGTTGAGAACCCTCTTCCTGAAAAGGGAAAAAAAAGAAATAAGCCTAGGTAATCAAGAAAACAAGAGTTAATTTAAAGGCATCTCAAAATAAATCAATCGAAAGCAAACCTCGGCTTCAATAAGCGATTCATCATCATCTGCATAAGCCATGTTTGACAACAATATCTGCAAAGATGCAACATATAAATTTAAAATTTTAAACCTCACAACATAAAACAATTATAAAAAGAAATGTGTATAATTAAGCTTACTGGAATGAGACGGGGCAAGAATTCTCTCAAGTTTTCTGGTGGCATTTGAGCATCACAATATGCAGACCTGCAATAGCAATTATCAAAAAGAAAACGATACAGAAGCTTGCAGGTTTTAAGATACAGCATCACCATTTATAGAAACATCAAAGTCTCATTTGCATTAGCTTGCTGATAACAGAAACAGGAGATTGACTACTCATATGTAAACAAATCATATAGAAACCAAAAAAAAAAAAAAACTTTTAAAATCAGATACCATTGTGAGATATACTTCCCATATTGTTATAGATTATAGCCACCCAACGAAACTCTACCCCTTTCCCCATAAAACAGACAATTATAATTAAGTTTACTCCTTTCCTTGTGAATGATTACAATATATAGAAGCTATACTATGAACAACATCTTTTAGCTGTATATTTAGAAAGTAAAATCCCAACTGAATAGTACCAAAATTCACAGGATTCGAGAGCCACTTCTTCATCTGCGTCCTTGTTGACTTGCAACATATACTCTATCACATTCCTTAGATGTGGCTGCAGTATGGTTAACAATTGATCAGAAAAGAGGGAGCTGATAATAAAGGATTTATTTTTAAATAAAAGCTAATGACCACCAGACTTGGTGCTTGCTCGTCTGAGTAGGTCAAATCTTTTAATTGTATTTATACAAAATAAACAAAAGATAAGAATGAAAGACACAACAACATATTCAGATTTTACTGCTTCCAAATGAAATGCATTATAATTTTCCAGCTTCCTAGTTTTCTACTTACTCAAACAAGTAAACACTTATGTGAAGTGTAATGTGATGGAATGAATGAAGTGTAACAACCAGCTCAATATGCAATATTCCCCACAAACAGCATATTCAATTAACTTTAAAAACAGAAATTAATAGAATAAGAAGTCCAAACCTCCAAGATAGATGGACGGACTTCAATCAGCTGAACAAATGCTGCGCAAACCTGGCAGTCAATGGAAATCAGAATGGTCTCAGTTGATTCCAAATTAATAAGAAATAGAAATAGATGACTTGAGGAAATAGAAGTGTATCAATTCCAAATTAATTCTTATGAATGATGAAACCTATCAAAAATTAGGTTTCGCCAAACATCAACAGGATCTGGTCTTGATCCAAGTCGTAAATATAATGCATACATAAAATATAGAATATGCCGCAAGTTCATGGAAGGAGGAAAAGATCAAAGAATCAGGCTACTATCCATCCAAACCAACAAAAATAAGGTGGATTTGAAAAGAGAGCATCAAGTAATTCAGAAATTTGCAATATTGGAAAATAATTTTATTTTAGTTAACATTAAATACATTCACACAATAAGGCATTAAGAACTCACCAACTTCCGCACTTCTGCAGTAGGGTCATTTGCAAGAATAAACAGACCTTGAAGATATTGATCCATAGATACATATAAGGCCTAAACAGAATGAATTGAACTACTATTATCAAATTCTGAACTTCAATGTTATACTTCATAACCAGAAAACAGAGATGGTAAAGTCCCGTGATGTACTTACAGAAGGCATCAACATAATGTATTGATTAACAGAACCCAACGATAGCTTTCTTAATGAGGCGTGAGGTGATTGGAAAAACTGAAAGGTAAAAACAGGAACAGTTGGAAGATATACACACACACACACAAAGAAATTAAAAAATTAAAAAAATTAAAAATAAAACACTGATGTTACCCTAAATAATCTGGGAAGAAATATATTGATGGGCCGCTCTGCTAAGCCTGGTACATCGGTGTCAAGAATTTGGGGAACATCTTCACAAATCTGCATGAGCAGTAAAATATTAAGTGTTTGAAGGTGTTTATAGAAACAAATAATATGGAATCTGAAGTATCATCTGCTGATACTGGAATTGAAATATTTCCAAACACTTAAAAAACCAGTGCATGCAGCCTCTCTATCCATTTCAACTGTATATGTTATATTCGACTTTACTGAATTAGAGATCAAATATCAAGAACTTTAACTGCAGAAAAATTTCAACGAAGCATAAGATCTTCCATTCTGAAGCTACCTAGCTTTCGCCTCATTTCGGTTCTTTGGAATCAAGTGATGAGGAAGGGAAACAATCAATAATAGGGAACTAGAAGGAACTATAAGTCACCTTTTTTGTTTTTTGCTTAATATTATACTTTTGGTCTGTTTAGTTTCATTGAAGTTCACTTACGATCCCCTTAGTTCTAATTACAACAGTATCCTCCTTGCAGTTTCTAAAACCAATACAATTCAAGTCCTCTATCAGATTGACATCATAGCACAGTTTTTTGCAAAAGAGATATTGTTCTGCATAATTTCCAAGTCAGCAGAATTATAAGAAAGCAGTATCACATTAAATTTTATGCCATACAACCATAAATTGACAAAAAGGGAGCCTTTGCACATCAATAGTTGCTTTTAAGTAGTGTTACATCAGAAATTGACTGGAGAATACTATGGGCCTTTTCCCATGGTTAAGTAAGGCATTAATTTGCTTTTCAGCTTCAGCTTCCTGAACACACTATAACTCGTCCTGTTTTTCATGTATCCTAGCTAAAGAAAGCAGAAGGAAAACATCCTGTTTAGCGAGTCCATCTACCAGAGTTGTAGATTGAGGCAGAGGAAGTGGTGCCCAACCAGCTATGTAAGAAAAGGGATATTAATTGAGGGACAGACCAGATCGATCAAGTAAATATCAAGGGCAAGAATAAGCCTACAGACGAAGCCACATCTAGAATCTCCAAATTAGCTCAACTTTGAGGACAAGGTTGACGTATCCAAGAGAAATATTGTTACAAATGGAAAGGGTCTACAATTGAAATTTTATTCTAGAAGATAAATTAATTAGGACACAAGGAGGAATCTGGATGTACCGGTTAAGTGAGTTTGACTGTTATGACTGTTGGGAAGAGGATAGTTAATGACATCAAAAGAGAATTGTGTTTTACGATTGTAAGGGAATTCTTCTCTTGGCAGAGAATGCATTGATCCCTTTTTTATGCATTCTTTTCAATTCTTTCTTTTCTCCCTCTCTACTCCTGAAAACCTAATAGAAGCTCACATGGCGTATCTAGACACTTCCATGCACCCATAGACGCACCAAATATTTGGAAATTGCTATGTCATATATCTAAATCTTATTGATGTGTGCTTATTTTACTATGACAGTAAATCATTAAATGTGTACCATCATCCTATGACCATTCAATGTATGTGGGCAGAACATGTAGCATTGCTTTATAACACAACCCCCCTCTCATCTCTCTATAACAGTTCTGATTTCTGAGTACCACTGCATAATGGATGTACTCTATTTTTTATGTAGGCACAAACTAATTTAACTACATCTATAATTTAAACATACTATACTGACTTTAAATTAAAATGAAGAACATACCTTGGATAATGCATCCATTGCACCTTCCATGTGATTTAAATCACTACTGTCCAAGCAACTTACAAGGGCTTGCAATAATTCGGGCCACTGTGAAACTCCTCCAGTTTGAACAACAACGCTGATAATAGTTCCAGTCGTAGACCTTATGTGTTTATCTGCTGCACCGAGACAAGGCAGCAACTCTGATTTCACGTATTGTTGGTATTCAGGCTGCATTAAATTGTATACATTCCTCAGGTTATTCTTCAGATATAAACCTGCAGCCTGTCGAACCTCCACAGATATTCCCTGTCCAAAAGAAAATTGCCAAAGCAGCATAGTGTCAGGGATTCCATGACTCCGTTGGTTAAAACACTCACATAACACTGTAACAGCAACATAACACTTGAAATACTTATGTAATTAAAACGTTAAATCAAACTCACAAGTCTCAAACAAAACAAGAACAAGAATTGCTTTATGTAGGTCCACCATTGTGACCATAATTGTAGAATCGTTTCAAAGAAAAGTAGATTATACATGATTCCACCAAAATATGATTTTGTGTATACTTGTAATCATTGAGGGCAAGTATAAACGCAAAATTGTAAGATTTTAAGATAAAAATCGGGATTTTATTGTAAACTAGCATTTAAGAGTTTATTGACTGGACCGTGTTTTACATCTCAAAATGTATCATTACCAGTTTTATCAATTGCAGTTCACGAAAAAATAACAGTTTATTCAAATTCCACTACGATACAGAATAATCTGAAATAAATGTTATTTGACAATACTTTGTACTAAATAACATACACAACATTAGCAATTAGTTCAAATTCTATTACGCAATAATCACTATTTGACAACTCTGATCATTGCAACTTGCAGGCAATACCATCCAGGTTAAACTATATCATTCATTTCAATAATTGAATCAAATTAATGAACTAAACTAGCAGAAGAAAAAAAAATTAAAAAATGAAGAGAGAATCAAAAACAGTGAATAAAACCGTTTAAACGACGCAACCTTATTGAAGCAACAATTGAAACATCATCTTCATCCCTGAACTAGATTTCATTGAGTTGATAACAATTAAACAGCTAAATCTACGAATTGAAGTAGAAAAACGCAAGATTAAGCAAAATTAGGAAACAAAAAATGAAGAATGAGATACCTGAGCACGGGTGAAGATGAAGATGAGGTAATTGTTGAAGTCAGGAAGATTGGAATATTGTTGAATTTGGTTCCAAATCTGAGACTTATCAGCGGAAGAAGATGAATGAGAAATTTGTTGCTCCAATAAGATGCAGATCTCTTTGAAGCCTTGCTCTTGTGGTTGCCACGATGGTGTTACCGCCGCCGCCATCGTTGCCGGAATCCGCCGTGCACGAATTAAGGTTTTAGAGAGAGAGAGAGAGAGAAGATGAAGAAAGAAACGCAACGCGAGAGAAGAGACACAAAAAGAGTGAAAATACAAATAACTTTTTAATTGTGCCAGCAAATAAACACAACAATCACACTAGTACTAAGGCTACTTCACTCTCACTTATCCAAGGTAACAAACAATGTTGTTATGTTCACGCCTTAGGTTAGGTCTATGTTTTTTTTAGGTTACCCCTTCCTGCTTTTGCTTGGTTGGCATGTTCCCCATAATTACATTTTTATCTTATACAATTTACTTGTTTTAATAAGATTTTTTAAGAATGAAATTTGTTTTGCAAATCATCTCCAATCGAGACAAATTTTGCATTTCTATCGTTAGAGTTAAATGTCTCTTTCTTTGGTTTGAAATAATAATAATCTTATTTGTATTATTATTAATGATAGTTGCACAATTTGTTGAAATTAAGGCACCGTCATTTGAACCTCTTCAAAATCAAAATAAAAAAAATGAACCAGACCCTTATTGCACCATCTGTAATGAACCGAATCAAATACACACACATACTAATGACGTTTGGTTATGTTCTTAAGCTGGGGCCTACGCCACAAAAACTTGGTCTCATAATGTTTTTAGCAACAAAAAATAATCAAATGGAATGTTAAAATATCTTTGGAAACTAATAATTAATCATTAAGAAGCGATTCTTGTTATCACTGATAAAGATCCAAAACACTTCTTTTTATGGAAAATGCTTTCCACGTTAATAGACTTTTAACGGGTAGCTATACGTTTGTCAGCTTTGCTTCATCAAGACTTTAGACAGTGCATGTTTCTGGGTACATGCCAACATAAACCTCCGGAAATTAAGACCTAGCCACGCTCAAGAGATGTCATATTCTCTTAGATACATAGGTTAGGTAGAATGAAGTGTTAGTTGCAACTATCCTACACTTTGATTAGCACTACTATCCTGATTTGTAAGGTTAGTTTGGTGTTACTCCCTCCGTCCCGCAGCAATAGATGACTCATTTAAAAATGTGTAATTTTGACATAACTTACTTTGACCATATTTTTCTACTAATATACAAAGATAAATAATATCATATGAGATGTCGTTAGATTTGTCTCGATGAGTATTTTCAAAATATCAAATTTTCATAATTTTTTTCTAATTTATTATTCAAGATATTTAAGCACAAAATTATACATTGTCATGCGTAATGAAGTCAACTATGTCAAGTATTAAAGGGACGGAGGGAGTACTATCTTTCACTCTCTTGAGTATTATTTGGTTTATGTGCCCAATAAGTTACTAATAGTGATAATAATGCAGAGGTATAGCACACAAATCAATAAGCATACAACAGTACTAGTTAGTGGAACAATCATTGAACATGATAGAACCTATTCTACAGCTTGGACGCACGTTCTAAAGCTATAACCCTTTATTGTACTTGCAAACACAAAGGGCTATGAGAACCATTTTTTGTCCAATTCCCAGCCTGCCTGCTTGCTATGGACCATTAGGTTGGGACTAAGCTTTGCTGGACCCCAAATTCCCTAAAAGGTTAATCTCAGAATTCTGGACTTAATCTGAGTGAGCTAAGTTAAACTCCCGTTTTAGTGCTGTATACAGATAGCAGAAGGAATTCCAAACTGACCCAGAACACATGGCTTGTTTATTGACATCAAGATTCAAGTTTTTATGTAACCAAGGGACCATAGGTCTCTGACTTTCCAGCAGCTAGCATTTGGTCTCTCTTTTATGCAGCCCAGAAACATTTGTCATGGACCCAAAGGCTGCACTAAAACCACACACCTCCTTCAACTTCCAGTTTTTGGTTTTCATCAAAAGGAGGCTTCCTTGAATTGAATCTTATCACCACAGGTTGTAGACTCCTGAGAATCAACCAAGCACAACAAACCAGTCAATGATTTGTAATTAAAATATATAATGTTTGTCAAACCCCCTTTTCTTTTATTTATGCCTAACAAATGCTATTAAAAAGGCAAAAACACAATCTGTTATAAAAAACCTAATCCTCACAATCTCGGCCATTTACCTTCATAGTTAAAAATACGAGATTCAGATGTTGAAGTTAGCAATCCAAACCAGGAAAAACACTTGTCAAACATAGAATGCAAAATAATAATAATACCCCAACAACAATAGCAGCCACAAGTTATATTTTATATGACAAAATACAATACAAACCATAGGCTCTGTAGTATACTAATCCTCGTATAGTAAAACTCGTTACAAAGACTCAGGCTGATAAATAACCGATTATGTATCATTGATGACAACAACAGTAGTTCCAGTACCTAAGAATGAGAATCGGCGAATCGGCATTCCAAATTAGTCCATTCTGGTGTTTGACATCTTTTACCATCATCTTTGCTTTGCTGCCGCCTGCATTAGAAACAAGTCAAGAAAACAGGTAAGATATAAACGACAGAGGTCATATAAATTATAAAGTATTACTGTTATACGGCAATGGAACACACAGGTTGTACAGAGAAGAGAGGACCAGTTTTTTTGTTCATCAAAATTGGTTCCTAATATAACCCTAAGATAATGTCTGATAAACAGATAACTAGAATAGAACAAAACCGAAAATGTTGTGTAACCCAGCAACAAATATATAGCAACAAATCCGAAAATGGTGTGTCCAGTTTATTTGTTGATGAGGCTCAATTTCGTCATCTTCACTAGAGTTTGTTATTGAATAGCATTGATACAAGAATAAATATTTATTTATAAATACCAGAAAACTATCAATTGCAAGAGCTGATGAAGTTGTCTTGTTATCCTTACAGAATTCCCCCTCAATTTGGTTGCTATATAATTGATGTTGGGCTATATGGATTAATATTTATCACAGTTATTATTATACTTAAATAATTAAAAAACAAAAACACTCAAATTCCATTGGCTTCAACTACAGTAACCAAAATACGAAACTGAAATCCAAAGGCAGTATAAACCGTTAAATACCAAGTGTATGGACAACAATACAAAACTCACACTCTGACGTGTAGATTTAAACAATGTTGTTAAATAGTGGTTTTGCAGGTGGCTTCTAGGGTGAAGTATAAACAATGTTGTTAAATTGTTTTGCGATATGCTATTAAATGCAAAATGTTGTCAAATGGTGATAGTTACTATAGCAGCGCTATAGCACTTTTACATAGCAGAATTGAATCAACCTGCTATTTTCCTCAAACTTTGATTGACAACATTTGATTTTAAAAAGTATATCAAAACCTAATGATTCGCATTCACTACTTAACACATGACCAATAACACAAGTTAAATCCAGATGTTATCTGACATAAATGATGTAAGAAAGCTGGTATCATACTGAACTTTAATGCGATAATTCATTAACTCAATAGAAGGAAAGAAATTAAAACAGGAAAAGTGTACACAGGCAAATGGCATACCTTTTGCAGTTTCATAAGAACAGAATCCTCAAAAGCTTGGTAACCAGCCCCAACTAGTTTACTCGGAGCTTCAGGCTCGACAGACTTTGAAGCACCCCAAGAATCTGCTGGCATTGTAGGTTTAAGAGGTAAAACCAACAACGGATTAGCAAGATCACCGATCACATTTCCAATTGTAGCAACCTGAAGAAGAAGAAGAAAAAAACACAATCACAACAACAACAAAACCTTAAACCCTCAGAACATAGCAACATAAATTGATCAAAAACAATGAACCTCATTCGAAACAAACTCCAACTAAATTACATCACTAGTCAGCAAAAACAACCCAGCACCACTAGAAACTCCAACAAAACTTAAAATTTCCAAAAGCCAAAACCCTTTTAAATGATTACTCATTCTCTAAACCTAATAATTCAACAATTCAAAATTTAAAAATAAATAAACAAATAAGAAACTTACAGCTCCTTGTTTAGTAGCCATGACAACAAGAGCAGAACCCTTTTTCTTACTCCCTTTGATGACGACATCTTCAACTTCACCGAATTTCGAAAACAATTCCCTCAATTTATCCGCCGAATAATCTTCACCAACTTTTTCCCACGAAACCTTCAAAATCTTTTCTTGATCAACTCCACCACCACCAGAAGAAGCAGCGCTTTCTTTCTTCACACCCAAATCAGTTCCCGCTTTCTTCGCATGCATAGCACGAATCCTAGCAATCTCATCTTTCAACTTCTTCGCAATCCTATCCTCCTCTTCCCTCCCCCTCGACGCAGAATCAGGTACAAAAGCTTCACGCTCTCTCTTTTCAAGATCGGAAACCATTTTACGGCGTTTTCCATCGCGCTGAGATTCACGGCGTTGATTTTCTCGCTTGACACGAAGAAGATCGTCGAATAATTTTCGAGCTTTGTCATCTTTGAGGATATCGTAGGAAGTTCGAAGTTGTTGGAAATTGGCGGCGGCGTTGGGGTCATCGGGGCGTTTGTCAGGATGGAGTTCTAGGGCTTTGGATTTGTAAGCTTTGTTGATATCTTTTTGGGTTAGGTTTGAACCTTCTTCGCCGGAAGGTAACCCTAGCACCGTGTAGTGGTCGATGTTTGTGTCCATAGTTTACGGTGTGTTTGTTTACCGTGAGAGAGAGAGAGAGAGAGAGAGAGAGAGAGAAGGATTATAAATTTGATCAAAATTGTGAAATTTAATTTTTTTCGTTTTAACCCTCCGATTTCATAAGAGATAAATAAAGTATGATTAAAATTATTTCATTAAAACCAAACTTCAATTTTGTTTAAAAAAAAAAACCGAACTTCAATTTCTTTAAATGATTTGGATTTTGGTAAAAGCTTTAATCACTCAATCGCAATCATTTGGTTAGGAAATTCAATTATTTGATTAGCTAAGAAAAATAAAAACATCCCTTCAAAAAATTATAAATTAAAACATTTTTAATAAAAAAATATTTATAAGCCGAATCCAGTAAGATATGGTTGTGTTTATAGTCAGTCTCTAACAGTTCAAGATTCAACTCGTCTCCCAACATTCTCTGGTTGTCCTTGTGTCATTGTCGATCTAAGGTCCGTAAAGGAACTTGTTGTGGTGCTGCATCCAAGTTTCTGGATGGGTTGTTGGTGTTTCCTTTCTAGATTTGCCCCTCTAGGTCGGAGGTCTGTAGTTGTTGATATCCGACCTGGTTGTGTCGTATGCAAACTGTGTGGTTTGATTTTCAACTCGAAATATGTAGTTATGTCGTCTTCACCCTACTATTTGGTGCTCGATTGTTATGGGTTTCGTTCTCTTTCACGACTCATCGCCGATTTGCTGGGTTTTCTAAGCTATTGGTCACACTTGTAGGTTTGTTTTGGCTTGAAATAGTACCTGCTATGATTTTTGTTAACACGGGGTTGTTGGAACGTGAATCTGACCACGTTGGTGGTCGATTCATTCGCCGTATCAAGAAGCAAATACTCATTTTGATCTGATGTTGGTCAACCTAAATGATCTTAAATCCGCTTTGATCCTTTGAATTCGTTGTTAATGAATTCTTGGGGTACAAATTGTTTTGGACTCGAAAGAGTCGTTAATGCTTGTTGTTGCTGGTGTAGGGAGTTGATAATACGTGATCCCTTCAATGTTGACATTCAGTTCATTCACAAACTTATAGACCCGGTTGGTGTTCACAAACATCGTCTGTTAGTCTTGACTATGGTTGAATCGAGTGTACGGTTGTTATTAGCTGTATTTTTCATTAACGTTGATTCATTTGGATTCATTGGGTCAGGTTTTATATCCTCAATTTTTTGTATTTTTTTCCTTTTTTTTAATAGTGTATATGAACACATGAAAAATGCAGGCTTAGAGTAGGGTGCCAACTTCGTTGGGACGTCCTCTATTCCTTACATATCATTTTGTTCTTAACTTAGCAAAGAAGAAGAAAATTGGTTATTAATTATTTTTTACACCAATAACTTTTTTATTACATGTTATCATAATTCAAGACATTTAAAAAAGATTTTTATTATCACTCCGTTCCTTTTTAAGTGTCGTTTTAGGGTAAATTTTTTGTTCTTATTTAACCGTCGTTTTGGTATTTTAAGAGTATAATTTGTCAATTATACTCTTTGTCAATTACTCGTATCTTTTTCTTTGTTTCATTACTCTTATCTTTTTTAATAGAACTAATTAATGCTATATATTTGGAAAACTAAAGTTTATTTTTTTTAAACAAAGATTATTTTTTAAAAAAAAAAACAAATGTGCTTCTTGTTATCTTCAGGGTTAAACAAAATTCTGTTACATAGAATAATGATTTAATGAAGAGTTAAAATTATATAAATAAGATGAATAATTGTTAAAAATTTCAAGTGTAAAGTAAAAGAACAATTTGAGAGAAAAACAAATAAAAACTACATGGATGTTCAAAAGGAAGAAAGAGTGGAAAGACTCATTGGAATTGTTGATGAAAAGTGAAGAGGGAGAAGTAGTTGAAGACTCGTTTGACAAGACATTTAATTAAAGGGATGTGCATAATATTTAGAAAATTGACAATTGCTTGTTATGAGAGAAAGTTTGTAAAAAAAAAAGAATTTATTGGAGAAAAAGATAGTAGGAAACAAATGCTTGTTACGATCTTAAAAAAATGTTCGTTACAAGAGAAATATAACATATTAAATTTATTGGAAAGATAAAGTGTTTGTCAAAAAATAAAGATATATTGATGGATTAAATTGATGGTATAATAGGAAGAAAAAGTACAAAAATACACTTTGCTATTTTCGTGGAAATCTTCTAAAAAGACACTTAAAAAGAAACAGATGAGTAATATGTAATCTCATACTCATCTAATACACCTGCACAGTTGTCGTCGTCATTGTTCCAAAATAAGCAATTCTTTTCTCTTAATTCATTCACTGCTCACTCCAAATGTATATGTGCAAATAACAAATATGTTATCTAATTCTCTTAAATTTAGAAGAAAAAGAAAGCAATATATTATGACATAAATATAGAAAAATGGTTTATTCTCATCTACTTTAATTTCGCTAATTTACATGAAAAATCAATAAAAACACTACATTAATGTTTTTATTATTGAAATAATCATTAGTTTTTAAAATTTAACAATATCAATTTTCTCACATCAGTATATATAAAATTAGATTTTTGAGATATAGACCCATGAAATTTGTAACGATTGTGGTGAAAACATTGAATGATGTTTTACATATAAAATAAAAATTTATTTAATAGAAACAATACATTGATGTTTATATTTTGAAAATAATCACGAGTTCACAATATTTTAACATGTCGATGTTTTCATATATATATAATTTTTTTATGCATATATAAACATTTAAAATCAGCAATAGAATCCTTAAAAAAAAAAAATCAGCAACAGAAGCGGTGCAAATATTAAATGATGTTTTGCATATAAAATAAAAATTTATTTAATAAAAACATTATAGTGACAAGTTTTTAAAATTTTATCACATCAATTATCACACATCAATACATAAAAAATTTCTACCGCATTATAAACATATAAAATCTTGAAATTAAAATATATAACAGTGTTTTAAATATAAAATAAAAATATGAGAAGAAAAGAAAAGTAGATAATTTTTCTCGGGAAAATTGAAGCTGAAGCAAAACCTGCAAAGGAACTGAGTGTGATATCTAATATCTATGGCAGGTGGGTCAGAAGGATTCGTTGAAGCTGATAATGCTGAAGCCATCATTACCAGAATTGAACACAAAACCCGCAAGATCGAAACCTTACTCAAACAGTAACTCTCTCTCTTGATCTTATGAATCAAATGCTGAATTTTAATGAATTATTATTGTTAATTTTTATGCAAATTTAGGCATAAACCCGTGGAAGCCCTTAAAACTGCCCTTGAAGGAACCTATGCCATGACTAGTGATGAGCGTTGCAAGGTTTTTCCCCTTTATCTATTTGTATTCATTTTTCCACAAAAATTTATACTTTATGTCTATTTTGTGCTTTCATTTGATTTGGTTTGTTAGAACTGACACCATGTTTTAGCTCCTGTTACTACACCGACACATATGATTACATTCAATTATGTCATTGTGGATGTGTCAGTGACAATGTCATGTCCAGTGTCATGCTTCATAGTTTTATAAGTCTGTACAACTGGAGTTATGACAGCTCTTTTCAGCTTACTTTCATAAGTTCTTCAAGATAGCTTATGAAAACAGCTTATAGCTTATACAAAAAATTTGTTTTTTAACTTTAGTTGCAATTTGAAGATTTCTTATTTGTTGAGTTCACAGTATATTTCTCATGTATCTTTTTCTTCTTTCAATTTTGGCAGTCAGCACATTGGATTGTTGTGCATAGAGCAATAATGGCTATAAAAGATGTGGATGGGATGCTTTCTTCCTTAGAGCCTGAGTACTATGATATCCTAATGAAGTGAGTGGTGACACATCTGTTTGAGTTCATTTCTACACGTCTGTTTGGATATATTCTCATTCTTTTCGGATGCAAATTTGCTTGCATGATGGTGAATTTTTAAAATCTGAAATTTATAGTTTCTGCTCATTGTAGCTTGGATTCACTGCATTCCACCTATAGAAACTTAAGAAACAGACATCCTCAAGTTTTCCTTTGCCTTTCCTATCTTGACATGCATTTAGCTATTGACTTTTTATTTGGGAAGAAAAACTTTAAACAATCACAATAGACTTGTTAGAATGCAACAAAAAAAATTGTCTTGATTTTTCCATTTCATTCATTAGAAAGATAGATGTGTGTTATATGTAATATCGTTGCAAACATTGGACTTCCTGGCATGCTTTGTGCTACACTGAAGCAACTACGACTAGAAATTGGAATCTAGAACTATATTATTAATTATAAATAATTTTTATTTATGTTTTATTTTATTTCACAAGTGGAATGATGGTTTGATGGCAAACTCATAACGTGGGTATGAACAGCACCAAGGAACATTTAACTAAGTTGCGAATTCATCAGATTATCAAGTTAAGAAGAAAAGGACAGTATCTTAATATTTTTTTCACTGTTGCAATTTTAGTTTTGAACTTTTCTGGCTCTGTAATGTGTATTGTATGTCTTTGTCCAAAATTTTGAGTAGCCTTCTCAGGTTCATAGATTCACACAAAATGATGTTTCATATAGTTTTAGTAGTAAGTATTTCCAGGAATTCGATTGGGTTATTGTGTATAATTTCAAAGTAATTATTACAGTCCTATTAGGATGCTGAATAGACTATGAATTTAGGGAAGTTATAAAAGATTGTTTACTTTCTGTCAAATTCTAGTTTGCCTACAAGAGCCTGCCAGTTGTGAAACAGATGCAGATTATATTTTGCTTACATATATTATTCACGTGAAGCGATATACAAAGCCACTGGTTATCATGCTTTAAGAGTAACCAGGCATCTCTCATGTGTGTCCATGGAGACACGATCACGGAATTCCTTAAAAAGTGGTTTCTTTTAGAGATCTTGATGCCTAGTGTCTCAATCTCAGACCTGAAATTTTTTGTTTGCACAAAACTAGAACATTTTACCGTTCTTTTGTTTTTGGAACCTTTATAACAAGTAGAGGAAACGACTTCAGAAGTAGAGTTATGGACCATATCCAGAAATCTCCAAACAACTTACTATAAAGTTGCCCTGTTACCTCAACACAAGAAAAAAAAGGGTGGCTGTTTTGCTGTGTACGGTAAAAAAAGACAGTGAAAATTTCTCAGTAGTTGGCATCTTTGTAATACTATTATTTGGGGTATCATTTAAGCATTGCTTTCCAACACAACCGTAACTATGGAGGGAGCTTTAACCTTCCTAAATTATTGTTTCATCTGTATTTTATGGATGTTGAGAAGGATCAAAAACAAGAAACAGAAAAAAGGACTTGTAGGTAAAAGATCCTGATGGATTTGACGTCCAAATAGCCGTCCACACTTTACTTTGAAAAGCCTCAGCAGCCTCATAGCATATATTCAGCAAGTAATCAATCATCTTGAGAGATTCAAAACGAAAAGGATATTGATCTTTAGGGGAGAGTCAACTCTGTCTCTCTCTCTCCACAACTAAGCACCTTGTGAAATGTATTAAAATTAACATACCCCCTATGTAGCCAATTCATTCTCTTCTAGCTGATTATACATCAGATATCCGATCATCGGAAGCAAACCTGTACAAGGCGTCCCATTTGCAATAAAACCTCACACATTATAGAAAATCCTCTTATAGGGTAAAATCATACTTATTCACTCATCAGTCCTACAAGTTTAATCATTCACTCAGTCAGTCTCCTATAGGTTCAATCACTCAGTATGTAGTATAATCTTGTGAACTGTTTGTTGCACTCTTCGGGTGGTGAATCTCATGATGCTTAATTTCTTTCCAATTATGCTTAGTTCTAAAAGGTGGTTGCTTAATAACAATTACTTTGTTCATTATTGTTGGAAATTCCGCCTTCATTGCGGTCTGCCCCTGGCCACCTAATTGCAGTATTTGAGTTGCCTTCAACACCTTCATTGTGTTGGGTTTGAAGGGGTGGATTTAGTCCCACATTGCTTAGAGATATGGCCTGTGTAACTTTCAAAACGTGTGTTGAGTGTTGTGTTGAGAATTTAGAATAAGATCATGGTTAAAACATTGCAAACTCGAATTATATTCTAGAATGCATACTTATTCCTACTTATAGGATACATATGCTTGAGCAGTTGAGTATAGTATTAGCTGCTTTTGATTCAAATTGTCATATTTCACTTTATATCTCTAGTATAACATTAAATGTGATGGACCGGTGTGACAAGTTTTTATGTTGTCATTGCCAACTCTTATCACTGTGTTAAAACATTGGTACTGAAGTGATGTAAATTTCATTCCATTATATGATGGCATGACAACTTATGTATCTAAAATGGTAACTTAAATTAAAGGCTATTATTTGTTTGAACAAAATTTCAAAATTGTTATATAAAAGTCGTAATTCTGTGTAAATGGCGAGTCTCTGATTTTTTAAGAAAGTTAAGCAAGTATGATGACTGATATAGTAGATAAGTTATGGTTACTATTGTAGATACAATAATCTATGATATTTCTTGACTTCCATCTCTATTATTTGTCCTAAGTGGTTGTTATTCTCCATACACAGGTATTTATATAGAGGATTATCTACTGGTGATCGTCCAACATGTGACCAATGTCTTCGGATTCATGAAAAATTGACAGAGAGAGCAGGTCATGGATGCATTCTCCGTTTCTTGACTGATACTGTAAATACAGTTTAATTTCTTATTCTTTTCCTTTTGATGTTTTGAGTTACCTTATATCTTGGTAAAAATTCAGATGTTTGGTTACTGTCAAGTAAAATAAATTTTGCCTCGAAATCTCTGTCTGACCACTAGTTACAAAAGGTGGCTTTAGCTCAGATTCTGTTTTAACCAAATCAATTATATAAAATTAAATATTTTCAAAATTATCTTTGGAACACAATTTTGAAAGTGATGCATTCAGCCAACTGGAATGTGATATTTACAATACATGTGAGAGACATCAAAATATTTTTTAATAATTTATTTATTTTACTTTAATATGATATATATGAACCATAGAATAGAATGAACCACAAAATCTATCAATCTCAGCAAATTCAGACATTACCTGGATTTGCTTAGGATTATCAGACATTACCTGGATTTGCTTAGGATTATTGTTGATGAATGGTCATGTGTGGACTTATGGGGTCTGACTTGAAGATCATATTAGGAGCGATTCTCCTCATACCAAGGTGGAGATTTGTTGATCTATGGTACTTTGGTTAACAGCTAATATCATTCTTCTCCATCTGATGTCAGTTGCTTGCAATCGAAGCTAACAACTCTTGTTAGTTACTCCCTCTGTCCCTTAATGTAGGCACCCATTACCTTTTTCACATTTCTTAAGAAAAGTTGTCAGTATAATTAATGTGTCTGTTTTGTGTGTTAATATTACAAAATTGTCTTTTGTTTGTATTTGTATTAAGTTTGACTTTTCATATTTCAAGACAAGATAGTAGTATTAATTAGGGGTATGTTTAGGAAAAAAATAATAAAAACATCTAATAATTTTAAAAGGGGTTTACATTTAGGGACAAAAAGAAAATCAAATGGGTGCTTAGATATAAGGACGGAGGGAGTAGTTTGTTACAACTGGCTTGATCCTTTGTATTTGGCCATCTATATAAAGCCAATTAGGAATAGTTCTGGGTGTTGAATGAAGTTGAAAAATCAGAATAATGGTCATTTAGAGGAGAGGGAAAAGGATGCATGAAAATCATCCAGATAGGTGAATTTGCTAGATCGAATCAAGATTCTCAATGAATCTTGATGGATGATCATTGTAATTTCTTCAATCATGTAGTGAGCTTCAAGTCAGATGTTGTCCGGAGTTCTACTATATAAAATGGGTTACCCAATTCTTGTATTTGTCTTTTTTTATCTTTCTTTCTCCCGTTTCAATTTCGTTTGTCTGATCAAATTGTTTTATGCAATTTTGCAAATTCATCGTTGATCTGCTGCATTAATCACTCACAAATATGATAAAACCACAAAAGCTCTTTGCCTGCGCAATACAAAGGTCTCAATCTAGTTCAAATTATTTCAAACAGATTGGGTTTTTATTTAAATTTTGCTCCAAAAATCTTTAGAAGAATTAAGTTGGTCCACGGAAGATTTAAATAAAAACAAAAAGATTTGGTTCTACATTAATTTCTAACATCAAAATATTTCTATATATATGTTAAAAAAATTATGAATAAAAAAATTGACTCAAAAGTGGTTTGTAATTCAGAATATTATTTAAATAATTCTTAAAGACATCGGAATTAGCAATACAATTTTGATCAAATGGGCGTTTTTGTTTTTACAAGAACAAAAACCCTGGTAAGATATGAGGATTTGCATAATTAAAAAGAAGATCCCTTAATTATGTAATAAACAAACCGATAGAAAAAGGAGATTCAATATAATTACTGATTCTCAAATATTGCTACTAGTGTTGTTCGAGGAAATAAAAATAAAGTGTTAGAATTTATATTTTAGGTTCTTCAATCATTTGGAGAGAAAAAGAAAAATATAGCAAGTTTTTGTATAAGAGATAATGAAACCATACCACACGTTGATTGAAGTGCAAAATAATTGAAAGAAAATCAAAAGACATATAGTATTTAGAAGTTAGAACAATGGGAAAATAGAACAAGACAAATTGAATGGATAACGCTAATATCTTTTTGGTGCATAAAAAAATAAATTAAACTGACATAAACTAAGTTGACAAGAAGAGGCAACAAGCTTCATGATCATGATTAAAGAAAGCAGTTAATATCATAAACTCTCATGTTCCTTTCTCCTTTTTCTAACGGTAGGGAATGAAGAGGTTGATAAGTCTGTGGCTGAACTTCCGGGAGTGTATTTCATTATTGAGAAAGCGCCGTTGGTTATGGCATATCTTGACAAAGTTAGTACTTTTCTTTTCCCTCTCAGTTTCATCTATGAAATTTTCATTGAAGAGAATGAAATTTGTATATTTTATATGTCCTTTTTTTGGAGAGTAACTCTATCAAATTTCCATCCGAAGTTTCAAACTCAGCCTTTATGTAGTTCTGACTAACTGTTGCATGTCTTATTTCAGAATTACCAGATTTTGGATTCAGAGGAGCATGGTGATTTTCTGCGGACAAAAAATATGAATCCTGATGATTATAGGCCAGATATTGTTCATCAGGTTAGCTACTGTTTTCATTACTTTGACAATGAGCTGATTTCGTGTTTTCGATTTTTTATTGCTGGATTGCCCAAAGGCGCGATGTTGAGATGAAAACTTGTTCTTGAAGAGTCTAATTACAACCTAACTTCTGCCGTTTCTCTGAATAGTTATATTTTGTTTTATGTTCCATTGTAGTTTTCTTAGAAAAGTATTGTTATTGTATAATATATATTATATACCCCCTAAAAAGTTTGAAAGATTATCTCATTTTCTTGATGCACCTGACTCTGAATTTATATGGATTTTAGGCTCTCCTTGCAATATTGAGTAGTCCACTTTGCTTGGCTGGTAGAGTAAGCGCTATATTCATCAGAGCCGGTGAAGGAATTCTTATTAAAGTTGATCCACAAGCCAGGATACCAAAAACTTTTGGAAAGTTCTGTAATATGATGGGTAAGTTTCTCTACTCATAAAATGTATTATTCCATAATCCATTCTCATTCTTGGCTTTGATCATCATATTGACATCTTTGCTTTTCTCCCACTTCAAAATACCTGATAAATATTTTAGTGGAGTTGCTGCAAAAATCCAGTATCAAATCAAAGGACAATGAGGGAAAGCTTTTAGAGTTAATTCAAAATCCTGTGACTCAACACTTACCCGTCAACTCGCTTAAAATAGGTGAGTATTATAACTAGGCAATGGTACAATGTCAATGTCTTCTGTGAAGCATTTTCTTATGACGTTACGCTCTTATGCTGTTGTAGGTCTTTCGTTTAACTCGCCAAAGACAGTTAAAATAAGCGACTTCATTGCTGCTAACTGTGATAAGAATCTTGTATTTGTGGTAAGATTTTGCAAGTCTTTATATACACTTTACAGATGGAATCATCTTTGTTATTTCTTGATTGACTGTTGACTGCTTCTTCAGGTTGGTGCAATGGCTCATGGAAATATTGATGCGGACTACATTGATGATTTCATATCAGGTTAATACTTGAACAGTTTTGTGTTTATTTCAAATCCAAGTTTTGCTGTATTGTTAATGATTGACATGTCTTTTGCATATGGGAGAGAACAAAGTTGTATACACATTGCTTATTGTATATGGGAGAGAATGAAGTTCTTGTGATGACATTCTTGCTAACATATCAAACAAATTACTCATTTTAGTAGAAGTAAAAATGAGTATCTGAAATGGCTATATCTTAATCTTGTGTATTGGATACCGAGTAATGCCTGATTGCACTAGTTAAGTTGCCATAACATTACATATATTTACATATCAAACCATGTCAAAATAATGAGTAGTCTACGTTGCATATATGCCACATAAAACTCACACACAACCGCGATGACCGATATTCGAACTCCGGTCATGATTTCAAACCTAACAAGTTTGTCAGTTTTGCTACACTTTACGGATATGGAAATAAAGTTTTCTTTTGGGGGGCTAAGGAAGTAAAAAATTTAATTACACACTATGGGGGGAATCAACAACAAACTTTTGGACCGGTAAATCAAAGATATGATCATTAATTTATTATTCTAATTTTTTCCCTTGTTTTGTTTGGCTATAGTTTCAGGTTATCCACCAAGTGTTGACACTTGCTTCTACCGGATCTGCGATGCATTGGAGAGTAATTGGAAGATCTTTTAAATAGAAGATGGGTTTAAAGATGTTCTTTTTTGGGAAGTTCTAATATGGTTGAGACTACTCCTATTTAGTATTTTACATTAGCCTTATCTAACAGTGATCCGATTTAAAAGTGGGTCTAACTATTTTTAGTAGACTTTAATAGATTATTGCATTTATTTTTCATTTTTTATTAATATAAAATTTACATTTTATTAAAAGTGGTTAAAGTCTATTTTTTAGAGATCCATATTATATGCATTTTTAGTTAATAATTTCCCTATTTCTCTATTATAATATACTACTTTCTATTTATACTTCTAAATAAAATGCTTTCCTTCTTTAAGATGGGATTCGAGCATAATTTGTCATGTTGTGAGAACTTAACCAATTTCGCTCGATTCAATTTCTGATGGTTGTTTACTTTGTTTTTGTTTCTCATAATTATGTTCCCTCCACTTGGATAGTCATATTCAAGACATATGAGACACTAAACGTGGGTACATATCTCTGTCACAAATTGAACTTGGCAGACACTATAAGTTGAAAGAAAATTTTAAGTGGATTAAAATGAAAAGTTGAATTATTTATAGAGATCAAAAGTCGAACATAACCCTTTATCCAGAAAATTATTCTAAGAAGAATGTCGGAAGCGCTTGACAAAGCATTTTCATTAGCCGACATTGAGGTACAACTCTTTGAAGAAGACATAACCAAGTTTCTTGAACTTAAATTAGAATGTTGATGAATAGTTAACTTTTGCATGGTGTACTTGTAATGAGTACAATATCTAAGACTAGAGTATAGTACTGTTTAGGTCATGCATTTAGAATGATCTCAAGAGGCGTATTTATAGCCTTTCATGGGCCTGTATTTTCGTGAATTAGCCCCCAAGCAACTTGGGCCCTGAGTCATGTTCAGAGCGTCTAGATGCTTCTAGAAGCCTTCTGAGGCGGCGCTCTTCAGAGGGTGCGCCTAGGGCCGTTTGGGCCCTTCTAGAGGGTGTTGTGCCCTTAATTATATATTGACGGTCCACATGAGTTGACCAAAACCAAATGCAAAGATTGAATGATTTTTTTTATTTCGCTTGCCAATGTACTTTGATGTACCAAAGGCACATGCTCCAATTATCGTCTCGAAATTTTTTTCTTGGATATGCACAGATTTCAAGAGACCACATACGCTATCCAATTTCGAAACAACGAATTTAGAAGCTTTGCACTAGAATGATAGGGTGATGGACAAAGACATAGTCAAAGACAAATTAAATTTTGTTTTAATCATATATATATATATATAAGTCTAACAGAGTTATCCTTAAATGGATGTAAAATTATATAAAGGAGTTATCCTTAAACATGCAGATGTCTTTCTATGCGTGAGACAAACCTTGGAGTATAAAATTGTCCACTTACACCTTTTTATCATCAAAACCAAAGTTAAGGGTTTTTTTCAAACAACTTTGGTCCAACAATCTCTCCATTTTTAATGATGACAAACATGTGTATTCCGACTAACAATTTTGCACTTTCAAGAGATAGAACAAACAATAAGATAATAAGACTTAAAAGCCCCCCCAAGATTGTGTCGGAGTTTATGAAGAGAAATGCTAGCAACACACATTCTAACACACACTTTCCAACACACTCTTTTTGATTGGTTGGAATTCACATGGGACCCACTAAAATTATATGGGACCCACATGATTTGGTGGGACCCATGTGAATTTTAACCAATCAAAGAGAGTGTGTTGAAAAGTGTGTGTTAGAATGAGTGTTGCTAGCATTCCTCGTTTATGAAATATAACACAATTTCAAAATTGTTACATATGGCTAGGGTGTACAAAACTTAACCATGTCTTACAACTCATCATGGCCGAATGCAATAAGTCTGATTTGGTCCAATAAAAAAAAGGATAAAAATGAGACGAGACAAGAACACATTTAAAACAGATATTAGGTTCCAACTACCACTCAACTTACCTATTCCGTCCCAATTTAATTTGAACATTATTGTTGATACTCTCAAACTATTTGCAAATAACCAGTTTGGTTTGTAAAAATTTGAAATTTGGTTAAAATTAATCATATTTTTTTAAGCAAATTAAAATTAATCATATTGAGAGCATATAATATGTCACTCACAAATATAACAAACCACAAAAATTCAAAGAAGCCCGTGCGACACGTGTAGGTCTCAATCTAGTTCAAATTATTTCAAACAAATATATTGAGATTTTATTAAATTATATTATACTCCCAATATCTTTAGAAGATTTAAGTTGTTGGTCCACAAGATTTAAACAAAAACAAAAAGATTTGGTTCTACATTAATTTTTAACATCAAAATATTATATTTGTTCAAAAAGAAACATCAAAATATTCTATATATTTGTTAAATTTTTATAAATAAAAAATTATACTCAACTTTTAAAAGTGTTTTGTAGTTCAGAATATTATTTAAATGATTTTTGAAGACATATCGAAATTGGCAATACAATTTTAAGTTTAAATTCATACCTCAAACATCAATATAAGATTGAGGATTTGCATAATGAAAAAGAAGATCACTTAAGGCACCTAGTAGCAATAAACAAGCCAATAGAGAAATTCAATATAATCACTAATTCCCAAATACTGCTACTAGTGTTATTCAAGGAAAAAAATTGGAGTGTTTTTTTTATTTTGAAGCAAAAAAATTGGAGTGTTAGAATTCTTATTTCAGGTTTGATAACTAACTATCAAATAATTAAATTTCAAGCATTCGGAGAGAAAACAGAGAAATATGGCAAGATTTTGTATAAGAGATAATTAAACCATACTACACGTTGATTGAAGTGCAAGATAATTGAAAGAAATTGAATGGATAAAAATCTTTTTTTGGTTCATAAACATTAAAATGCTGGCATAAACTAACTAGACAAAAGCAACAAATTAACAATATACTTTTGCTTCATCATCATGATTAAAGAATTGTTAAAGAAAGTAGTTAATATCATAAACTCTCATGTTCCTTTCTCCTCTTC